>Ga0207037_10008_pt2 | contig 65633 bp, 58 predicted proteins | sample Alteio_BWMinCont_75_FD_153268 | JGI IMG/M metagenome (GOLD analysis project Ga0207037, IMG submission 153268) | Enriched cells from forest soil in Barre Woods Harvard Forest LTER site, Petersham, Massachusetts, United States -... | ecosystem: Environmental > Terrestrial > Soil > Temperate forest >... | reverse complement strand
TGGGAAAACAATGAGTGGGCATGCCAAAATCGGGGACAATGTTTTTGCGGCGCACAAGGACGGCCATCGCGAGGCCGGCAAGCTCACGATGTTCTACTCGTTCGCTGGCCTTGCCCAACAGCGCATCGAGGTGGCGGCCGCTGGCAACATCGTCGGCATCACCGGTTTTGAAGAAATTTCCATCGGCGAAAGCATTGTCGCGAATGAAGATACGCCGTCACTTCCCTTCGTCGATATCGATCCGCCAACGATCACGATGACGATCGGCGTGAATGATGGCCCACTATCAGGCCGCGAAGGCAAGCTCGTCACGGCCCGCAATATTCGGGACCGCCTTGTCCGCGAGACCCGGACGAACGTAAGCCTTTCCGTCGACGACACCGACTCTGGCAATCTCTTTTCCGTTGCCGCCCGGGGCGAAATGCAGATCGCCATCCTTGTGGAACAAATGCGTCGCGAAGGGTTTGAAGTCATCGTCTCGCGCCCCGAGGTGATTTACCGAAAGGAAAAGGGGCAGACACTGGAACCTTTTGAAGAGCTCTCGGTCGATGTCAGCAACGACGTGCTAGGCGCCATCCTCCAATCGATCGCCGGAAGAAAAGGACTTGTCACGAACATGCAGCACCACGGCAATAATGTCACCGTTTCGGCGGACATTCCGACGCGCGGATTGATCGGTTTTGAGACCGAACTCGTGAATGTTACAAGCGGCACCGGAATCATGAGCCATCTTTTCAAAGAATACCGCCCCTACTCTGGCGAGATCATGACGCGCAGCACCGGCACACTGGTCGCGATGGAGGAAGGAATCGCCACCGCCTATGCCCTAGACCAGCTTCAAGAACGCGGCCGCCTTTTTGTGGAGCCCGGCGATCCCATCTATGTCGGAATGATTGTGGGCGAATGTCCACGGGCCGAGGATTTGAATGTCAATCCATGCAAGACGAAGCATTTGACGAATATGCGCAGCGTGGGAGAAGGCAAAGGCATCATGCTCGAACCCGCCCTGAAAATGTCGCTTGAGCGCGCAATCGAATATATTGCTCCTGATGAATACGTCGAAGTCACCCCCAAATCGATCCGCTTTCGCAAGCGCCTGCTCAACCCCACAGCGCGCAAGCGGGCAGGCATCAAAGCATAGGATTTTCTTCCGGAAGTCATTTTCCGATGAACCTTCCGCAGGACGAACCTCAAGCGGGAAATCCTGCCCCATGTTTGATATTTTGCCGGGCCGCCTGCCATCTCTAAAGCGCCCAACAGGCATGCCGTGGGGTTTGTAGAGGTTTGCCCCATCCTTCTTGTGGGAAAAGCTCCATTGGACTTTCATAGCTCGTCCTGATTGCAGTTGCGATCCAAACGGATATTTTATGAATAGGTAAATCCACTTAAAAAAAAGGCTGTATGACTGCCAAAGTGAAAACGGCTAAAACCTTTAAAATCCGGAACTCATATGAAACGACTTGTTTTTTTCTTCTTCCTGATCTTCGGTTTAATGCGCGGCGCTCAAGCCGTTGAAGTCAACATTGGGTTCGAAACAAGGCCGGCTGGAGTTGTGGTGGTCCAAGAAGCACCGCCTCCACTGCGTGAAGAGGTCATGTATGCGGCGCCTGGGCCGGGTTATATTTGGGTGTCTGGACACTGGATACGGCGAGGAGATTCTTGGGTATGGTATTCTGGCTACTGGGAATATCCGCCTCGAGAAACTGTCGTTTGGGCTCCAGGTCGCTGGGCCAGAAGCCACGAGGGCTGGTTTTGGGTCCAGGGCTCTTGGAGAGACCGTGATGATCGATCACGGAAAGGTGACTCTCGACACGATCATCATGACAGGTAGTCCATAGCTGATTTTTTCCGATGCCCGGATCGGAAGCATCCCCGCTTCCATTCTTTGATGGATGCGGGGCTCTACAATCCCGGATTGGGAAATCCAGGACCCGCTGCTCTTCCAAGTCTCGCGCTCTTCTGTTGATTCTCGCACTGAAAGTGTTACTCTTGGCGTTCTCATGCGACACATTTGGATCTGCATCATTGACGGTTGCATCGTGCGCTCCGGTCCAGTCAAGCCCAGCGAGACCATGCCCGTCCTCATGGAGCGACTCATGCGCACGTTCCCGCACATGGGATCCAACTCCGTCCAGGTGATTTCCGAGGACGGTCGCGTCTTCGATAGCGAACTCTGGTTCTCGCATCCAACAGAGGGCGACGTGAAACCTGAACAGGACGACCTGCTTGCCGCCATCGGCGTGGTGAACGGCTTTGTTGCAGCCAAGGTGCATCGCGGCATGAGCATCGAAGAGATCATCCAGAGCGAAGCTGGATCCTTTTCCGGCAAGATCAATGACGACGTGGATTTTGGAATTTTTGATTTTTCCGGAGACCAGCTTGCCTCCATTGAGGACATGATTGTCGTCGCCGGACCGGAAATCGTTCCCGAAGGCGCGCCTGACGACGTAAAAAATCGCAGCCGACAACGGCGTGCGCGCCGCGCCACCCGCGGAAGCCGGGGAGGCCGTGGCCGCAGGCCACGACGCGAAGGAGGAAAAGCTCCGGAAGGAGAGACAAAGAACTCGGGAACGGGAAGCTCCGACTCCGGTGGGAGTTCGACCTCTTCAGAGGCTCCTCGAACCAATTCTGACAAAAGCCCGGAACCCTCCCCCTGAAGAAAATGTTGGGCGTCTTTTTCGCCTGTCAGGAACTTTGACCCAACTTGGGTGTGAACTTGCGTGATTTTTTGCCTGGGGATCCCTTGGGCTCCACTTGATCCGATTCCTTCCCCTGCATGCGTTTTTTAAGTTCTGCGATTTGATCGCGCAAAAGGGCCGCCTTTTCGAATTCAAGATCACGCGCCGCCTTTTCCATTTGCTCTTCGAGTTCATAAATCCATTCGCTGATCTCGAAATCGCCTCCTGATTCGGAAATGACGCTGGATTCAATCTTCTCCGCCTCCTGATAAATCGCGAGGCTCTCCTCAAGGGCACGCGTCACGCTCCGTGGGGTGATCCCGTTTTTCTGATTGTGCGCAAGTTGTTTGGAACGGCGGTATTCAGTCACCTTCAACAGAGTTTGAATCGACGGGGTCATTTGATCGGCGTAAAGGATCACTTCGCCATTCAAGTGGCGCGCCGCGCGTCCCGCTGTCTGAATGAGAGATTTCTCGGAACGCAGATAGCCCTCCTTGTCCGCGTCCAGAATCGCCACAAGCGAAACCTCTGGCAAATCGAGTCCTTCCCTTAACAAATTGATGCCGACGAGCACATCGAACTCGGCCTTGCGCAATCCGCGCAAAATTTCCACGCGTTCGATCGTATCGATCTCAGAATGGAGATAACGCACTTTGACGCCGAAATCACGCAGGTAATCCGTCAAATCCTCGGCCGTCCTCTTGGTCAGTGTCGTGACAAGAATCCGCTCCTTTTTTTCGACGCGCTCGCGAATGCGCGCGAGCAGATCGTCGATCTGGCCTTTCAACGGTTTGACGGTCACGGTGGGATCGATGAGTCCTGTCGGACGAATAATCTGCTCGATCACACTGGGATTTTGCTGGAGCTCCCAATTTCCCGGCGTGGCCGAGACGCAGACAATCTGTTTTTGTCGCGCGAGAAATTCATTAAAATTCAAGGGCCGGTTATCGAGTGCGGATGGCAGTCGGAAGCCAAACTCGACGAGCACCTTCTTGCGCGCCTGATCGCCCGCATACATGCCGCCAATTTGCGGCACGGTCGCGTGCGACTCATCGATGATCGTCAGAAAATCATCTGGAAAGAAATCAAGCAGCGTGTAGGGCGGAGAACCAGGCGCCCGCCCCGTCAGATGGCGCGAGTAATTCTCAATCCCATTGCAAAACCCCATTTCCTGCATCATCTCGATGTCATAGGTCGTGCGCATTTTCAAACGTTGCGCCTCGATCAGCTTGCCCTGGCTCTCGAATTCTTTCAGGCGGCTCTCGAGCTCGATTTTAATTCCCTCCACCGCTCGCTGAATTTTGCCATAGGGAGTCACAAAATGTTTTGCGGGGAAAAGAGTGGTTTCGTCGCATGTCTGAGTTTTGTCCCCGGTCAGCGGGTCAAAATAGGTTAGCCGCTCGATCGTATCGCCGAAAAGTTCCACACGGATCGCTTTTTCAGAATCCGAAGGGCAGAGCTCAACGACGTCGCCGCGCACGCGGAACTTGCCGCGGGAAAAATCAATGTCGTTGCGGCTGTATTGCATGTCGACGAGCCGGCTGAGCAAAGTCTGGCGATCCATCTCCTCATTCACGCGCAGCCGCAGGACGAGTGACTGATAATCCTCAGGTGAACCGAGGCCATAGATGCATGAAACGCTGGCCACAATAATCGCATCACGGCGCGATAAAAGGGAGCTCGTGGCCGACAGCCGAAGTCGCTCAATCTCTTCATTGATCGACGAATCCTTTTCGATAAATGTATCGGTTTGAGGAAGGTACGCCTCGGGCTGATAGTAGTCGAAGTAGCTGACAAAATATTCCACCGCGTTCTCAGGAAAAAAGGTCCGGAACTCCGCAAAAAGCTGCGCTGCAAGCGTCTTGTTGTGAGTGATGACAAGCGTCGGCCGTTGCAGGCGGTTGATGACGCTGGCCATCGTGAATGTCTTGCCTGAACCCGTGACCCCCAAAAGCGTCTGGCAAAACGTCCTTTTTTCAATGGAATGAACCAGTTCCTCAATGGCGCGTGGCTGGTCACCGCTCGGCAAATAGGGAGCTACAAGCTTAAAATCGGGCATCCCTTCCATCTTAGCGGGAGCCTGCTCTATTTCAAACGAATGCGTGCGCCTTTCAGGATACGTTCGACTTTCTTCACATCCGACGGAACATCCACGCCAATCGCTTCATATGTTGTCTTTAACACATGAATTTTAATGCCCCGGTCCAGCGCACGAAGCTGCTCGAGCTTCTCTGCTTTCTCCAATAACGATTGCGGCCATTTCACATAGTGAAGCAGAAAGGAGCGTTGGTAAGCGTAAATGCCCACATGACGATAAACGCCAAGCATCGAGTGCCAAGCGTCCCACAAGTGCGGAATAGGCGAACGTGAAAAGTAAAGAGCATCACTATCACGATCCAAAACGACTTTCACCACATTGGGATCCTGGTAATCCTGCGATCTTGTAATCGGATGAGCCAGAGTCGCCATCTCCAATTTTTTTTCACGAAGCATCACATCGGCGATCCTTCGAATGACGGAAGCCGGCAATAGCGGCTCGTCTCCCTGAACATTGATCACGACATCACATGCATGCCGCCGCGCAACCTCTGCGGCGCGATCCGTGCCGCTGGGATGATGCTTGGAGGTCATCATCGCCTCCCCGCCAAATTCCCGCACATGCGACTCAATGCGCCGGTCATCCGTCGCGACAACGACTTGAGCGTTCTTCACGCCGGAACAATTGCGATAGACGCGCTCGATTAACGAAATGCCCCCGATGCACACAAGCGGTTTTCCAGGAAATCGCGTGGAACCATATCGCGCGGGGATAACGATGAGAAGCTTCATGGCTCGAGGAAAATCAGAACATCTCTTCAGGCACGTGACAAGACGAGTCTCGCGGCGAGGTTGATTGCCTCAATCATGCTTTTTGGATTCGCACGGTTTTTGCCGGCGATGTCATAGGCAGTGCCATGATCCGGAGAGGTGCGGACGATGGGAAGTCCCAATGTCACATTCACTCCTGAATCAAAAGCTAACATTTTCAGAGGAATCAATCCCTGGTCGTGGTACATGCACACAACCGCATCCACCTTCCCTTGTTTCGCAAGCCAGAAGACATGGTCAGGAGAGTGCGGTCCAGTGACGTTTGAACCGAACCGTTTCACGGAGGCACGCACCGCGGGGACGATCATCCGGCGTTCCTCTTCATCCTGCTCTCCAGGCACGCCACCGTGGGGATTGAGTCCTGCCACCGCGATGCGCGGTTGACGCATGCCAAGCCGTTTCAACATCATGTGCGTGAGCTCGATCTTTTCTGAAATCAAACGACGCGTTAAAAGCCTGCTGATTTTTCGGATCGGAATATGAATGGTCACAAGCGTCACCCGCAATCCTCCGCCCATAAGCATCATGGCGAAGCGCCGCGTGCGCGTGCGATGAGCGAGGAACTCCGTCTGGCCAGGAAAAGGAAATCCGGCAAGTTTCAGACCTGCCTTGCTGACGGGCGCCGTCACAAGGGCCATGAAGTCACCGCTCAGGCAACCTACGACGCCCGCTTCGAGCGAACGAAGTGCAAATTGCGCGGCCAACCGCGATAATTTGCCTGGTTTGAGAACAGGGGCTTCATTCGGAATGAGAACATGATAACGAAAGCGGGAATCAAGTTTTCCAGAACCCAAGGCTTTTCGAACAACCTCGGGTCCAATACCCGCCACATCCCCGAGTGTGATTGCGATCGTTTTCATTCGCTTGGGACCACCCATGGGTCAGCCTCTCAACCCTGAGCGACTAATACATTCGAATATACGCCTTGCGCCTGAGAGACTGGACCCATCGCTTTTGAAGCCGTGCGCGTTCCTGAGCAATAAGCAGGCGCTCGATAAGATCGCGCGATTCCTCCAAAGTACTCACCTTGGCAGGTTTTTTATCCTCCACCTGCACCAAGTAGAAACCCTCCTTCGTTTCAATCACTTTGCTAAGCTGGCCGGCATCGAGTGCAAACGCCGCATCCGCAAGTTCTTTCCTGAGGCTGTCGCGTCCGACGAAGCCAAGATCGCCTCCCTGGTTCTTTTCGGATCCTTCAGAATAAACGGATGCCAATGAGGCGAAATCCGACCCGGTCGTCAGCTTCAATAAAATTTCCTGGACCAGACTTTTGGCACCCGCGGTTTCTTCATCCGTACTTCCTTTTTTGACGTAAATCATGCGCAGTTTCACTTTTTCGCCCTCTTGGAACTCCGAAGGATGCTCCTCGTAATATTTTTCAATCTTATAGGGAGAAATAATGATTTCGTTGCTGACCTCGGTCTGCTGCATGTAACGAACGACAATCTTGTCTCGGATACGTTCCTTGTAGGTCTCAAGATCCAAGCCAAGCGCTTCAAGCGTCTTGATAAAGACACTCCGATCGTGCCCATATTGATCATCAATCGTTTGCTGAATTTCTTCTTCAATGAGGGTTTCGGGAACCTTGCCCCCTTTGCTGTTAAACTGTTGGATGATAAGTTGACGTTCAATCAGCTGATCGAGGGCTTCCTTGTAGGCCTGCTGGATTTTTTCGCCAAGCTGGGGATCGCCCGGCGAATAAGCTTTCCGCAACGAATCCTCCGTCTGTCCCACCATGTTCTTCACATCCGTAAACGTGATGATGTCCTGATTCACGATGGCGGCAATGCCGTCGACCAGGTCGCCGCGAGCAAAACTCCCGTAGGACAGAAATAAGACGCAAAGAAGGACCAGCAACCTTCGGTTTATAAAACGGTTGGACTGAAAGCAGTGCATTCCTCCCATTCTGCCATAGACCACCCGCTGCACAATCAAAAGTTTAAGGGATGCATAAATGAACCCCTCCAACTCGCAGGAAGCTGAATTCTGCCCGCGATTCGATGGATGTCCGCTGCAGCACAATGCGTTGTTTAAAACGAGGAGCCAAAGTGACGAGCGTGTGAAATTCCCCCTGCTCTCCGCAAAGGTCGAGCCCGTTTTTCTTCCGCACGGAACCCAATTCATCGAGCCATTTCATATTGAGGCTTCTGCCCGTCCATTCAGGCGCGAGCCAGCAATGCTTCACGCACGAAAAAAGCACGTCATATCCTTCTTCAATCAGGCGGCGCATGTGATCGAACCGATCGATCCCCCAGAGCGGCGTGATCACTTCCAGCCCCATGGAACCACTGCATTCGCGGATCCAATTCGGCAATCCATCCACTTCGGAGATATCGCCCGTCGTCACCGCATCGATCCGATGCTCTTCCTGGAGTGCTCTCAGCCCCCGCTCGTAACCTTCACGGTATGGCTCTTCAACGGGAATTTCCAGGTGGGAAACACCAAGAGCTTCAGCCTGAGCCTTCATGATCGCAAGAGGATGCGCCAGAAACGAGGTGTTTTTAGGAACGAAGGTGGCCAGAAGTTGAATCTCGTTTCCCGCCGCCGCCATCTGATGAAGGACGAAACAGGAATCCTTGCCGCCCGTCCATAAGACCGCCACACGTTTCGGCATCCCTACCTCGAGCCTGCTTTCATCAGGGTTCGACATTCGATTCGCATGGCATCCATGGTAACGCGAGTTCAATGCCGAGCAATAAAATCCCATTGTCTTGGCTGAAGAGTCGTGGCAGAGTCGGGCCGGTTGTTCTTTGCAGGTTTTTTCCGGAAATCCGGAATGCATCGCAGCGCAGGGAATCCCGTGAAAATCGGGAACGGTTGCGCCACTGTAACAGGCTACGAGCTCTCAAATGCCAACTCCGAACGTGTTCGAGAGTGAAGGCGGGGGCAAGGTTTGAAGCCTGAAGTCAGGATAACGGCTGCGATGTTCTCAATACGGCAGCTTCTTGGGAAGTCGTCGAAAAACCTTGTTCGCTAAAAACAAGATTGGGAGTGTCAACTGTCGTCTTTGCAAAGTCGCCAGCTGGTCTCTCATTCAATCGGAGCATCAGCCCTATGAATCGTTTCGTTTATTATGCCGGCCTAAGTTTCGCGGCCCTCACCCTTCCGCTCTACGCACAAAACACCAACAACGTCGAGAGCGCCTCAAAAACAGACGCCCAAATGGACGAAATTGTGGTGTCGGCCTCGAAATTCGAGGAGGAGGCGTGGAAATCAGGTTCGAGCATCTCGGTCGTGAGCGAAAAATTCATCCAGGCACAGCATCCCTTCACGACCGAAGAAATCCTGCGCGGGCAAGCCGGCACGGAAGTGAACAACGGCACGGGTGCGCAGGGGGGCGTGTCACAGATCTCCATCCGTGGCCTGCCTTTTAGCCGCACCCTTGTTCAAGTCGATGGCTTGAATTTCAACCGGTCCATCGATGGCATTGCCGATCTTGCCGATCTCCCCCCTTTGCTTACCGGCAACCTGGAAATCTTGCGGGGACCCCAGAGTTCCCTCTATGGCTCCATGGCCCAGGGGGGCGTGGTTTCCCTCTTCGCTCCTCAAGGACAGGGGAAACCCACGTTTGGCACTTCTTTTGAGGCGGGAACTTTCGACACACGACGGGAGCGCATCTTTACCCAGGGCAAGGAAAAACAATTCGATTGGAATGCCGAATATGCGCGTCTTGATACGGATCAGGAACGACCCAACAATAACTTTCGCCAAAATGCCGCTGCAGGACGCTTCGGATATGACATCTCCGACACAGCTCGTCTGGATCTGGTCACCAGGTGGACCGACTATACGGTCGGAACTCCCAATGGCATCACGGGCTTCGGTGCAAACGATCCTGCCTCCAGACTGATTCGCCGCATGACCATGATTTCTCCCTCCTTGACAGTGACACCGTTCGAGATCTGGCAAAGCAAACTCACACTGGGTTACATCGGCATTGGCCAGCGATCTGATTCCCCTCCCGCGGAATATGTCGATCACAGCCAAAGCCTCCAGCTCGATTGGCAAAATACCATGAACGTGGCGGAGTGGAATACTTTCGTCGCCGGAATCCAAGCTTACAACGACCATACCACGACCGAAGCCTCCAACGGCAACAATGTGTTCAATCGTGCCACGGATGCCGTTTATCTCTCGGATAATATCCGTTTGGAGGATCAATGGGGTTTCACCCTTTCCGGCCGCTTCGACGATAATGAAGGGTTTCGAGACGCCTTCACATACCGGGCAAGCCAGTTTTTCAAGACCCCTGTCACGGATTCCCGCATCCACATGTCCTTCGGCACGGCGTTTCGTGCGCCCGCCATCTCCGAACTTCAGCCTCTTTTCGGCCCCAACTCGGGAGCGAATCCCAATCTGATCCCTGAAACAACCGAAGGCTACGACGTCGGGGTCACTCAACCGCTCTTGGATAACAAGCTGAAGGTGGATTCCACTTATTTCTATAACGACGTTGTCAACCTGATTGCAGCGGACAATGCATTTGTGTTTCAAAACCTGGCCAAAGTTCGCACCGAAGGTGTCGAAAACTCGGCGGATTGGAACGCCACCACCAATCTTTCGTTTCGGATAGCTTACACCCTCACTTCAACGACCGACAAGGATCCCCGTTTCACGGGCAATAATCTGGCGCGCATCCCTCGGCAAACCGCCAGTGTTGCCACCACATGGCAGGCTCTGGATGAATTGGGGCTTGTCCTGATTTACAGCTTCACGGGCCAAAGTTTTGACGATCAGGGCAATACGCAAACATTGAGTGAATTTAACCGCCTTGACCTTGATGTGAACTACCAGATCAATCGGCATTTAAAAACGTTCGCCAAAGGCGAAAATCTGCTGGGCTACCGCTATCAGCAAGCGGCTGGTTATCCGGCCTTGGGCCGCACTTTTTACGCCGGATTGGAATTCGATTATTGATACCAAAGACGCGAAGGATGAACATTCAACTCGGGGTGAAGACCCAATGGAGGGATATGTTCGCATGAAGCGTCACCATGGGATATAAAACGTCGCTCCAACCGAACAAGCCTTATGAAAGAAAAAGTTCTTATGTGCTGGAGTGGAGGCAAAGATTCGGCGCTTTGCCTTCACAAAGTGTTGTGCTCCGGCCAATACGAGGTGGTGGGGCTTCTGACGACTTTCAACGAATATTACCGGCGTGTTTCGATGCACGGCATTCGCGAGGCGCTCCTTGAAAAACAGGCCGCGGCCATCGGCCTGCCTCTCGAGAAAATGCAGGTCAGCCGGCGCAGCTCAAACGAAGAATACGCTGAGAAAATGACGCGTATCCTGAAAAAATATCAGGAACAGGGAGTCAAACAGGTGGTTTTTGGAGACATCTTTCTCGAGGATTTGAAACGCTGGCGCGAATCCAACCTTGCGCAGATTGGATTGCAAGGCCTCTTTCCCCTTTGGAAAATAGACACGCGCAAGCTGATTCAGGAATTCATCGATCTGCAATTCCAATCCGTCATCTGCTGTGTGAACGATGCCTATCTTGACCAGGAAAGCCTTGGAAAGAACATCGATTCAGCATTTGTTTCCAATCTTCCGTCCAATGTCGACCCGTGCGGCGAAAATGGCGAATATCATTCATTCGCCTACGCCGGCCCCATCTTCCGCAAACCACTTCAGATTCAGATCGGCCCTCGAGTTTATCGTCCGCTGGAGCAAACGCATCCTGACTCCACCGTCTGTCCACTTCCCGCCCAAGCACCGCGTCCCACAACTCGCGGTTTTTGGTTTTGCGATCTTACGGTGTTGAAATGACAGAAGCTTGTTGTCCGGTGTGAAAGAATTCCTTCCATCCATGCAGATTTGCTCGCAGGTTGCCGCAAACCTATGAAGATCGGGCATTTTTGGCGCAGGACAGGCGCGCTTTTTTTTGCCTTCATCCTGATGTCCCGAGTGAGCGCGGCACCCCACGACCCGCGCGTCGTGAGCATGACTCCCAACGTCACCGAAATCATACTCGCGCTTGGCGCCACGAATTCGCTCGTCGGCGTTTCGGACTATTGCCAGCTTCCGGAGGGGGTTTCGGAACCCCGCTGCGGAGGATTGCTCAATCCCAATTTCGAGCGGATTCTTGCGCTCCATCCCACCCTCCTTTTCGTCCTTGGACGCATGGATCGTGTGCGTCGCTTCGCCGAAAACAACGAGATCCAATGCCTCTCCGTCACGATCGAAAGTTTTCATGAGCTCACCGAAGAGACGATCCGCGTGGGGGATCTCCTTGGAAAGGGCAACACCGCCCGCGCACTCGTTGCCGAGCTTCAAGTGCGCCTGGATGCGGTTCGCAAAAGGAGCGCGTCGCTTCCAGCCTACAAGGCGCTCGCCCTGCTCGACGGAGAAGCGGAAAGCAGCCGCAGCTTGATGGCGGCAGGCAAAAACTCCTTCATCAGCGAAATGATGGAGGCCGCGCACGGCGTCAATATTTTTAGCGAACAGCGGCTTCCTTACTTCATCCCAAGCCGCGAATCGATTCTCGCTCTTCAACCCGATGCGATTTTCGAATTCCGCGGGAGTGTTCAGGGAAAAAAGGACGTTCCCGACTGGCTTTCAACGGCCGACACGCCGGCATCGCATCATCATCGGATTGTCTACGTGACCGAGGACTTTGCCACGATCCCGGGACCACGGATGGTCCAGATTGCCGAATGGTTCGAGGCCTGTTTTCGTAAATTCAGCGAAGAGGATCGGAAAACACCATGAACACGCTGGTGGCGCGCGATGTGCGCTTTTCTTACAAGAACACGTTTTGTCTGGAAATCGATGCGCTCGACGTTCGAGAAGGCGAGGTGCACGCATTGATCGGCCCCAACGGATGCGGCAAAAGCACGGTGCTGCAGCTTTTGGCGGTGAATCTCATTCCTGTCCACGGGATGATCCAATGGAATGATCGACCGCTTTCGTGCTTCACGAAAACCGAACTCGCGCGAACGCTCGCCTTTCTGCCGCAGCAAGTGACTCCGCAATTTTCGATGACCGCGATGGAAGTGGTGCTGATGGGGCGTTATGCCCATATGAAAGGACTCGGCCTGCCCGGCCTCGAGGACTTGAACGTGGCCGAACAAAGCTTGAAACGCATGCAATCGCTGGCGTTTCGCGACCGCGACTTTGCAACACTTTCAGGAGGAGAACGCCAACGCGTGCTGCTCGCCTCCGTCCTCGCACAGCAACCGCGTGCGGTGCTCCTGGATGAACCTACCAGCGCCCTCGATATCCACCACCAGATCAGTCTTCTTCGACTTCTTCGCGATGAAGCAGAGCGTGGAACCGCGATCCTTTTTTCCACACATGATCTCACGCTCGCATCGCACTTCGCCAACCGGGTCACGCTTCTCGATCACGGCAAGCGCATTGTGACAGGCTCGGTTCACGAAGTTTTCCGCACCGAATATCTCGAGAAGGTTTATGGGAAGGAGATCCGCTTATTGACCGGAGCCGGCGCACCGCAGGTGATTCCAAACATCGAAACGTCCCTGCTTGAAGAAGAGAACCCTATCCCGCCGCTTGTCCATTCGCCCGCTCTTTTAACATTAACTTTTTCCCGTTTCATCGGGACAGTCGGGGTTTTTGGCCTCCTGGCTTTGATCGGGCTCATCCTCTCTCCTGCATTCGGCATGGAAACCATTCACATTCCCGCGGCGATCCACCAAATGCTCACGTCAACGCCGGGACATCGCACGATTTCTGCACAGATTCTTGCACTTCGACTGCCGCGCGTTTTTCTGGGATTAATGGCTGGAATGGCGCTTGGAAGCGCCGGAGCCGCCTTCCAATGCTTATTGCGCAATCCACTGGCGGAACCCTACACGCTCGGCATTGCGAGCACGTCTTCGCTCGGAGCCGTCATTGCTCTGAGTTTCCCCGCACTTTCTCCCGTCTGGGGTCCTTTTTCCGGCGTACAAATCTGGGCGCTGACATTTGCACTCGCCAATGTCGCTTTTCTTTGGCGAATCCGGATGAGTTCGCTCGCCGGCAGAAACAAGATGGGGCTGCTACTCGCGGGCATCGCACTGGGTCTCATTTCCGGGGCCGCGATCATGCTTGTACGTTTTATCGCAAATCCGCTGACCCTCCGGGCCATGGACCAGTGGATGGTCGGCGGACTGGAAGGTTCGTCCTGGACGGACGTCATCGCATGCCTTCCTTTTCTGGTCCTGGGACTCATCCTCATCCTAAGGCATTGCCGGGATCTCCATCAGATCGCGTTCGGGGAGGAAGTGGCGCAGGGTCGCGGCGTGCATGTCTCACGCGTTCAGAAACGCGTGCTCCTCGGCGGATCACTCGCAACTGCCGCCGTCGTTTCCGTAGCGGGACCGATCGGATTTGTGGGTCTTCTTATACCTCACATCGTACGGCATCTCGTGGGCACAGATCAGCGTTTAGTGATCCCATGCTCCATGTTTGCCGGAGGTGCGATTCTTGCCGTTGCCGACGCCTCAGCGCGCTGCCTCTCCATCGGAGGACATGGCGCTGAAGTTCCTGTTGGAATCTTGACCAGCCTTGTGGGGGGACTCGGTTTCCTCATCCTCTTGCTGCGCCGGCAGCACGGAAACTCCCTCTAAAACTTTCGACCTAGGAGCTGGCGCTGGTGTAAAAGCGCAGTGCGAATTGGAACCAGAGGCTCGCCACTCCCAAAAGCGCAAAGGAAAGTCCGAACACCCAGAGCATGCCCCAACCCTGCAGATCGCGTCCAAGCACTTCGGCAGGATAGTTCGCGACCACCAACATCGGGACCACAAAGGAGAAAAAAAACCGCACGCCGCCGCGGAATGCTTCACGTGGAATGCGCGTCAGCTGGAAAAGGTTGTAATAACCATAGACGAGTCCCTGTGCGCGGATAATCCAGAAGGAGAGCGTGACGATCATAAGCATCAATGCGTAATGGATCACGACCCCGTTGACGACGAGAGCGGAATAAAGAAATGCCTGTTCCGGCCCGACCGGCACATTCAATTTGCCAATCGCGTAGACCGCGAAACCAAGGCCGATGGTGGCATTCACCAAAGCGCCAATGTCGAACTTGCGCACGGAAATGAGAAACTGGCTGCTCGCAGGCTGTAAGAGCGCGAAATCCAGTTTTCCGGTGCGCACGTTTTCCGGAAGCTCCATGCAATTCACCATGAACACGAACTGAAAGGCCTGCTGCACCAAATGACTCGTTCCAACCAAAAGAATCATTTCATATTTCGTCCAACCGGCCACGGAATGGACGTTCGCAAAAATCACCTCGACGAATGCGAGTTGGATGCCGAACCAGGCGATCTCCACAATGATCCAGAGGAGGAAATTCGCCTTGAACATCATCTCGCGCGTGAGACTGTAGCGAAACAATGCGATCGCCAGTCGCAGATAACGTTTCATCTCACCCTCCCACCGCCGTGTATTTGCGGATCCCACGTCCCCAGATCAGCCTCGAGATGCCGAAAAAGAGCAAGCACCACAAAATCTGCATTCCAAATCCCAGCCAAAGCTGGCGCGACGAAAAGCGAGAGAGAAAGACTCCCAGCGGAAACCAATATTCGTACGGAAAAGGCGTCAACATGAGCAACTGGTAAAGTCGTTTTGACATCAAATCGAGTGGGAACATGTGGCCCCCGGCCAGATATTCGATCGAAAAAATAATAAAAATCGGAGCGGAAACATCCAACAACCAGAACGCCATCATGGCCGAACAAAACGCCATCAGAAATTGCAGGGTAGCCGAAAAAAAAGTCGCCAGAGCCGCCATGAACCATGTCGATGGTTCCATCGGAAAGGCGAGATAGGAACGCATATACCAGAGAACTGCCAGGACCGGCAGGATGGTGGTCGCCGTGTAAATGAGCCGCGCCGAACAGAAGAGACTGAAACGATATCCCAAATAATTGATGGGCTTGAGCAAAAATTGGTTGATCAATCCGTCACGAATATCACTCGCGATCTGGAAATCATCCTCCGTAGGCGAGGCCAGCGAGTCGAGCAGCACAAGCGCCAGAAAGTACGAGATCATTTGCCGGAAGGCATAGCCACCCATCTGCACGGAAGGATTCTTGAAGATCGCTGTCCAAAGATAAAACGTTCCCATGAGGGGGATGAAGCTGAAGAGGACACGCAGGAGGAAGTTCCAACGATAAACAAACGTGTTCTGAAACCCGACGCCCATCACATGGATATATTTTGACAACCTTCCGAACATCACTCCTCCATAGCAGCCGCGTGCGCCAAAAGAAAGAATCGCTGCTTGAAAAGACGGCTTCCGGATCGTGATATTGGATGAATGCATGTTCGCACAGCGGTCGTCCTCGGCCTCTTTTTTGCCTCCTCCTGCAGTGCTGGGGATTGGAGAGTCGAAACTTTGGAGAGCACGCCCATCTCGCTGGAAGCGCATTTCTTCAAAATGCGCTTCCAGCGCGAAGAGGAATCCTTCACCCTCCATGCGGTGTTCATGAATGCTTCTTGTTATGTGGCTTCGATCATCGACCAACCAAAGGAGGAAAATGAAGGTCGATCCACCATCGCTCAGCTCACACATGATCACCACGCCTTCCTCGGGTGTAACGGAGGTTGTTTTTCTTCCCGATTTGAACCCGAAGGACTCTGCGTCATCGATGGAACACAGGTTTCCAATCCCAGCCGCAAATCGATCTTTTCCGGCATGCTGTTGATCGACAAACGCGGCATGCCATCCCTTCATTGGTTCAACCGAAACGATCATCCGGCTCCCAACGCCCTCCAAGGCGGCCCTTTTTTGATCGAACCGGGAGGTGTGATAGGCGTTTTACCAGCGGACGGTCCCATCGCCAAACGCACCGTCCTCGTGCAGGCGGAGGACAAGTTCGGCGTGATCGTCACATCAGAGGTTTCATTGTTCAACCTGGCTTTCTGCCTGAAAAAGAAGTGCGATTCCTTGGACATGACCATCGACCGGGCGTTAAACCTGGATGGCGGGCCTTCAAGCGGGCTTTGTTTGGACTCGAAAGAAGTCAAAATCGATCTTCCGCCTCATTGGCCCGTTCGCAACGTCCTTATCTTCCGCGCGCGCTGAAAAAAACATTTTCCCTCTGTAAATCGTCAGTTTCGCCTTGCGGACAAGTGGATGGGAGGGAATAGTTATCGGGTTGCTGGAACCGCTTCGTTCTTTGGGACGCGCGAGGAACCGATCAGCCGCCGAATACGTGAAGACCATTCTTTTTGTTTGCACAGGCAACATCTGCCGCAGCCCGATGGCCGAAGGCTTAATGCGCCAACTCGTTCAAGATCGCGGCGGCATCCGAATCGTTTCCGCCGGCTTAAGCGCCTATCCTGGACAGCACCCCAGCGACAATGCGGTGCGGGCGTTGCGTGAAATCGGCCTTGATATTTCAAACCATCGCTCCCAGCCCGTCACCGACAAGCTCATCCAGGAAGCCCATGCGATCTTTGTGATGACTCACTCGCATTTTCGGTCGCTCGTTTCCCTTTATCCCGAGGCTGCCAACAAACTCTTCCTGGTGAAGGAATTCGAAGAGGGTCTTTCCGAGTTTGAGCGCGAAGTGCCCGATCCGATCGGTCAATCCTATTTCACGTATCAAACGTGCCGGGATGCCATTCAATCCGCGCTTCCATCGCTCCTGAAATTTATGCAAAATCAAACTTCCACGAAACCTTCACGCTCACGCACGGACAAACCCAGCATTGTCATTGCTGCCGATCATGGAGGAGTCGAGCTCAAACACGCTCTCAAATCTTATCTCGAAGAGAATCAATATCCGGTCGCCGATCTCGGCACTTTCACGCCCGAATCCGTAGATTATCCGGATTTCGGGCAGGCAGTCGCCCGCGATGTCGCTCAGCAGCGCGCCGATCTGGGCGTGCTCATCTGTAAGACAGGCATCGGCATGAGCATGGCCGCCAACCGCATCCCCGGCGCGCGTGCCGCCCTGGTGCACGACGAAAACACCGCTCGCCTGAGCCGCCAACATAACGACGCCAACGTGCTCTGTCTTGCAGCCATGGAGACGGGTCCGGACAAGGCGGTGCGCATCCTTGATAGCTGGCTCACGGCGCACTTCGAGGGTGGCCGCCACGAGCAGCGAATCCAAAAAATGGACAGGCCTCTGGGAGATTCCTCCGTATTGCGCGATGCGGATCCGGCCATCTATCGCGCGATTCAACAGGAAAAGACGCGTCAGCAGGAAAACATCGAACTCATCGCAAGTGAAAACTTCGCCAGCCCCGCCATCCTGGAGGCCCAGGGGAGTGTGCTGACGAACAAATATGCAGAAGGTTATCCAGGAAAGCGCTATTACGGTGGATGCGAGTTCGTCGACATTGCCGAATCGCTCGCCATCGAGCGCGCCAAAAAGCTCTTTGGAGCAGAACACGCCAACGTGCAGCCGCATTCCGGAAGCCAGGCCAATATGGCAGTTTACTTTAGCGTCCTGAAGCCCGGCGACAAGATCCTCACGATGGAACTCGCCCACGGCGGCCATCTCACGCATGGGTTCAGCAGAAACTTCTCAGGTCAATTTTATCAGGTCGTGCACTACGGTGTACGGAAGGAAGACGAGCGGATTGATTATGATACCGCCGCGAAATTGGCGCAGGAACATAAACCAAAGCTCATCACCGTGGGCGCGAGCGCCTATCCTCGCATCATCGATTTTCAGAAAATGCGCCAAATCGCCAATTCGGTGAATGCTTTGCTCTTCGTCGACATGGCCCACATTGCCGGCTTGGTCGCGACCGGTGTTCATCCAAGCCCCGTTCCGCATGCCGATTTCGTCACCACGACCACGCATAAGACCCTTCGCGGACCTCGCGGCGGCCTTATCCTCTGCCGCGAACGTTTCGCCAAAGAGATCGATTCGATGGTGCTGCCTGGCATCCAAGGTGGCCCCTTGATGCACGTGATCGCCGCCAAAGCCGTCTGCTTTCAAGAAGCCCTCCAGCCTTCATTTAAGGATTACCAGGAGCAAATCGTTAAAAACGCTCAGACGCTTGCCGATTGCCTCCATAAAAATGGCTGCCGCATTGTCAGCGGCGGCACGGACAATCATTTGATGCTCGTCGATCTTCGCAACCAAAAGGTGACAGGAAAAGAAGCTCAGATCGCCCTCGACAAGGGAGGCATCACCGTGAACAAAAATCTGATTCCGTATGACCCTGAAAAACCGCTCGTGACGAGCGGCATCCGAATCGGCACCCCTGCTGTGACGACGCGCGGGATGAAAGAAGCCGAGATGCGCGAAATCGCAACGCTCATTTCCACCGTGCTCGTGAGCATCGAGGATGAACCGAAGCTCGCCGAGGTGCGCGAAAGTGTCAAACAGCTCACGCGCCGATTTCCACTGCCTTACTGAAAGGAAGGGAAGCATCACGTCAGACCATCCCGCGACGGCAGGTGGTGAAGAAAGCCATCCTCCTTCTCATGGAGTTCCCGAGAACCTTAACGCGGCACGACCGGTGGAAAGAGCAGATCGACTTGATTTCGAATATTAGCCTGGGCGTTCATCGCATAGGCCAAATATTTTTGCATCTTGCCCTCGGAGAGAGCATATTCCCGAGTGAACACCGCAATCATAAGCGCGCGCCGCGCCAGATCATTCGCATTCGCTCCGGAAGTTTTTTCATCGCGATCAAGATAATATTCGGCGATTTCCAAAATGGTTGAGGGATAAAGATCCGACCATTTGCAGGCAGTTTCTGCGATTTGCCCTGGCGCAAATTGAGTGCGGAAAATCAACTTTTCTTCCCGTACTTCAGAAAGGATGCCGACCATTTTCAAGTTGGTTTTGGTGGTGATATTCTGATCCTCATAAGGATGATCCTGGATGTCCTCCGTCAGAACCTGCTTGAACTCCTCAAGCAACTTGTCCACTTCGATATGATACTGGACCACTTTGCGATTGGAATCCGACTTCACTTGAGAAGAAAGCTTTTGCCAGGAATCCAGAAGCGCATCGAATTGATATCCCTGGAGATAGCCGACACGCTGCCTGCGGGCATTTTCGACCAATCGGTTTTCTGCGTCGATCTCCTGCTGTCGGGCCGCCTCTTGTCGGGCTTTCTCCTCTTGGTCCGCCCGTTTCCTGGCAAGGGCAGCGTGGTTGACCTCCGTGAGCTTGTCCACGCGCGTGCGAATGGAAGGATTTTGCCAGATAACCTGCTTTTCTTTCAGGAGCGTCGCAACTTGTTCGACTCTTCCCGCATTTTGGAGGGTCATGATGTCCGACGCCATCGTTTGGTACTGCTCGTATTCATTCACGAAATTGAGGGCGAGCGTTTGATACGCGAAGGCCCATTCTTCATCTGGGCCCTTCGTCATGTCCGAGTAAGCGCGCCAATAGCGTGCAGTGTCTGTGAGACGGTCCAGCTTTTGGGCGGCGAAGCCCGCGTCGAAATGAGAGATCGCCTGCATCCAGCTGGGCATTCCTGAAATGGCACGACTGAATACATCCTGAGGCACTTTGCCTTGAAGCAAAAGCGCAAGAAAGAATGGGTAGTCTGCCGGGCTAACACCATTGGCGTAGCTGTCAGCCGTGCGCGTGCCACTCAGCTCCACAAGCTCAGGAGCGTCGCGGCCCGTCATCAATTTGGCACGAGCCAGGTGCAACTTGACCCACGGTCGAAGCTCATGATTGGGGGGCAAGCGGTTTAAAATGTCCTCAAAACGCGGGATGGCGGAAGAAGCGCCCTCGCGATTAGCGATCTCATGCGCGTTGTCAATGTCGATCAGGAACTCGTCACGCGTGGCAACCTGAGGCTGCGGCGCAGGAGAAACAGCTTCCGTGTTTGCGGTCGGAGTTATTGAATTTGTCGAAACCGCTGCAGACCCCGGACTCTCGCCGAAAATCTTGCTTCGGTGATACCAGCCCCATACGAGAAGGGCCAGCGTGAGAGCGATCATGGCCACCGTGCTCACGAGCATGCCAATCGGAAGATCCCTGTCCTCTTCAGCGAGAGCCGCACGCGGTCTTTTTTCGAGAGCAAAACGTTTCGCATAAGCCAGCGCATTGATCAACTCGTCGTAGCTTTTCGGCCGGTCAGCGGGATCGCGCCGAAGCATGCGCCCGATCACTTCCGCAGTCTGATCGGTGCTGTCGGGAGCGAAAGTCTTGAGGGAAACCGCGGGAGAATGCAGGTGCTTGAGAACGACTTCGGTCGAAGTGCCGGCATCAAAAGGAGGACGTCCCGCCAACGCATGAAAGAGCGTGCCGCCAAGGCTGTAAATATCGCTTCGGAAATCCTCTTTGTTCTGCGAAACCTTCTCGGGTGCAATATAATAGGGAGTTCCCCAAATGCCTTCTTCTTGGTGCTGCGCAGCAGCCTTCGTCACGAACCGCGCCAAGCCAAAATCCACAACCTTTGCCGTTCCGTCCTGTGAAAAAAGAATGTTGCCCGGCTTGATGTCGCGATGGATCAATCCACGCTCGTAGGCCGCGCGCAAGCCGCTTGCCACTTGGATTCCCACATCCAAAACATCCACCTCCGATACATGATGCTCTTTCTCGATACGATCATCGAGACTTCCACCAGGAAGCAGTTCCATGACAAGATAATAGCGTCCCTCCTGCTCGCCGAAGGAATAAATTTGCGCAACGTTGGGATGGTTGAGGGAAGCCGCGGCACGCGCCTCACGAAGAAAGCTTTCCACAAATTGGGGATTTTTCGCGAATTCCTCGCGCATCACCTTGACTGCCACGTTTCGCTCGAGCGAGATATCGAGGCCCCGGTAAACCGCCCCCATGCCGCCGGTGCCGATGATCTGAAGCAGCTTGTAGTGGGCAACCTGTTCGGGAAGAAGGTACCCGCATTGCGGACAGATGTGTCGGCCATCCTGCAAATTAAATTGCACCATGGTCCCGCACTGAGGACACGGCTTCAGACTCGGACCGGCTTCGCTGGGCTGGTTCTGCATCTCTCGGAATTTGTAGCAGGTTTATTTTGACCTGACCACGATATTGCCACAATCCGGGGCGTCAGCTAACCTGAATTTCCCATGCATCCTATCATCCATGATTTCGGATTTTTCGTGCTGCGCTGGTACGGAGTTCTCATCGCCATCGGATTAATGGCCGCCTACCATTTGTTCAAGAAACGGGCGCTCCGACTCGGATTGTCCGAACCGCAAGCGTCCAATCTGCTCTTTCTTCTTTTTTTCAGCGGTGTGGCGGGAGCGCGCGTCTATTTCGTCATTTGGAATTGGAATTCCTTCTTTGCCGACAATCTCCGGGAAATCGTCATGATTCAACATGGCGGCCTCGTGTTTTTCGGAGGATTCCTTGCTGCTTGCGCGACCCTTGTGATCTGGACGAAATATCAGAAAAAACCCCTCGCTCAGGTCGCCGACGCACTGTCGCCTTCGCTCGCGCTGGGGCAAGCTTTTGGAAGGCTGGGTTGCTTCATGAACGGCTGTTGCTATGGGAAACCGTGTGATTACTTTTGGGCCGTGCGTCCGGAAGCTCCCCCAGAAGTGGCAGGCATGCCCATTCATCCCACGCAAATCTATGAATTCGTTGGCTTGCTCGACATCGTCTTGACGCTGATCGTGATCGAACGGATCGCGCGCTATCCGGGCCAGGTCGCCTGGTCCTATTGCATTCTTTACTCGATGCTCCGTTTTTTCGTGGAGTTCTGGCGGGGAGATGTGCCCCACGACATCTTGCGGCACTTTACTCTGGCACAGGTTGTTTCAGCTCTCATTTTTGTCGTGGCATGGCTCGCCATGGCACGCGCGGCAAGGCGTGCCGCCAAAGCTCGCATCGCCTCGCTGCGCGCGGAAACCAGAGAAGCTCGAGCGTGAGCCGTCCAACCTTGGTTCGCACTGGGGGGAAAACAGCGCGTTGCCCAGCTTTTTAAATGATTTGTCAATGAGTTTTTAATATTGGCGTGCAATCCCTTTTATGTTACGCATCAAGGACTTTGACAACTTTTCAAGCGGAAATGGCGTGGGACCGGCTCGATCGCTGCCTTTTGAACCGGTTCCCGATGCACTCCCGTTCCATGCTTCAAAGGCTTATTCGGGAAGGTCATGTCCTGCTCCGAGAAGCCCCTGCTGATCCCAAATCGCAGGTCCGTCTTGGCGACACCATCCACGTCACCTTTCCGGATCCCAAGCCGGCGTCTCCAACTGCAGAGGATATTCCTCTCGATGTTTTGTTTGAGGATGAACATCTTCTTGTTCTCAACAAGCCGCCGGGCCTAGTGGTGCATTCCGGTGCCGGAAATGCGGAACACACGCTCGTCAACGCTCTTCTCCATCACTGTCGCGGAGAGCTCAGCGGCATCGGGGGCGTGGAACGTCCAGGAATCGTTCACCGGCTTGACAAGGATACGAGTGGATGCCTTGTCGTCGCGAAAAACGATCTCACCCACCGCCGGCTGGCGGAGCAATTCCAATCGCGCTCAGTCGAAAAACGCTATCTCGCCCTCGTTTGGGGGGCGCCGCGCATGCCCTCGGGACGTATTAACCAACCAATCGGACGCCACCCCGTTCATCGGAGTAAAATGGCCATTACAGAAAGAGGACGTCCTGCTCTTACCACATGGATCGTAAGGCAACGGGGAGAATCCTATGCGCTTCTGGAATGCCATCTCCACACGGGACGCACGCACCAAATCCGAGTTCATTTGGCATCGATGAAGCATCCCATCGTGGGCGACAAGGCCTATGGGAACCCTCGGCCGGCTCAACATGGCCGGCAGATGCTCCATGCTTGGAAGTTGAAATTCCAACATCCGATCCATCAAACGGAAGTTTCCTGCGAAGCGCCGATCCCGATCGATATGCTCCAACTCTGCGAGCGTTACCTGCGAAGCGATGCTTCCCATTCCCGTTCCAAGCCAGTATGATGTCCGTTTTATGAGTACCGTTCTCGTCATCGATGACGAAGGAGACATTCACTATTCTTTCCAACGCAATTTCAGCACCGTGGGATGGAATCTTCTCTTCGCCTCCAGCGGAGAGGAAGGCCTCAAGGTGATCGCAAAACAGTCGCCTTCCGTCGTCGTGATGGATGTGCGCATGGCGGGAATGGATGGACTCGAGACACTGAAACAGATCCGCCAGTCGTATGCTCACCTGCCCGTGATCATCATGACCGCTCACGGAACGACACAAACCGCCATCGAGGCGATGAAATACGGCGCCTTCGATTATCTGATCAAACCCTTCGATGTCGAACGCATGCAGCAGGTTATCAACCAGGCGCTGAAAGCCTCCCACGACATGCGGGAGAAAGTTTCCTACCAACCGCTCCTGCAAAGCGAGGAATATGACGAAGGCATCATTGGCAAAACCGAGGCGATGCAGAAGGTTTACAAACTCATCGGTCAAGTCTCCGGCAGCGACGTTCCAGTCATGATTACCGGCGAGACCGGCACCGGCAAAGAACTCGTCGCGCGCGCCATTGTCCAACATAGCTTGCGGACAAATCAGCCGTTCCTTGCCATCAACTGCGCCGCCATTCCGGAAAATCTGCTCGAAAGCGAACTCTTCGGCCATGAAAAAGGTGCTTTCACGGGTGCCACGGAGCGCCGCATCGGAAAGTTCGAACAATGCGACAAAGGCACGCTTTTCCTCGACGAAATTGGTGAAATGCCGATGGCCACCCAGGCCAAACTGCTGCGCGTGCTTCAGGAGGGGGAACTTGTCCGGCTCGGTTCCAACCAGACCATCCAGGTCAACGTTCGTTTCATCGCCGCGACAAATCAGGAGCTCGAAAAAAGTGTCGCGGCAAAAACGTTTCGAGAAGACCTCTACTATCGCCTCAATGTCGTTCGCATCCATCTGCCGCCGTTGCGTGAAAGAACGGAGGATATTCCCCTGCTCGTTGAATATTTTCTCAAGCGGCTTTCCAAACGCAAAGGATCCCCTCCTCCTTCGATCACACGCGACGTTCTCGACGCAATCGCCGCCCATCGCTGGCCCGGCAACGTGCGCGAGCTCCAAAATATCATCGAACGCGCTTTCGTGGTGTGTAAAGCCAACACGATTACATCCAAGGACCTTTTTCAAGACGCCGCTCCCTCCGACAAGCCTCCCGCTCCCTCACTCGCCGCACCCTCGGAACATCCTCTCGACGATGCGCTTGACATGCTTTTCGAGGAAGCGCGTCGCGATCCGAAGCTTAAACTCCTTCCCTGGTGCGAACGGATGCTCATCACACGCGCGCTTTCAAAGACTCACGGCAACCAGGTTCAGGCCGCAAACATGCTGGGCATCACCCGCGCCACGCTGCGCAAGCGTGTTGAAAAATTCGGCATCAAACGCGAGTTCAGCGCCAGCTGAGTGATGAGGTCCGGGCAGCGACGGTGGTCAAAATGAGTCGATCAGCTTATCATTGCAAACTATCGATATCAATCAAGTTCCACCAAGGCTTGAATTCATCCAATAAACGCCGTAGCATGGTTGGCTTCACATCCAAATTCATTCGAGCCACTTTATGACTTCCAAAGAAATCCAATCGCTCCTTGGTGCCGAATACGACCAACTCGTTTCCGTCAAACCCAAGGTTCCCAAGTCTTCCCTTCATATTCCGAGTTCCGATGTCGTCGACCGTATCTACGGTCCTTCGAACCGTTCCATCCCCGTTATCCGCAACCTGCAGCAACTTTATGGTGCGGGCCGCCTTGCGAATACCGGCTACCTGAGCATCCTGCCCGTCGACCAAGGCATTGAGCATAGCGCAGGCGCTTCCTTCGCACCCAACCCAATCTATTTCGATGGTGAAAACATCGTGAAACTTGCGATCGAAGGCGGTTGTAATGCCGTGGCCTCGACTTACGGAGTGCTTGCTTCCGTCGCGCGCAAATACGCGCATAAGATTCCTTTTATTGTGAAGTTCAATCACAACGAACTGATGACCTGCCCGAACAAGTTCGACCAGATTCCCTTCGGCACGATCCGTTCCGCCTATGAAATGGGCGCAGTCGCCGTGGGCGCAACGATTTATTTCGGCTCTGCGGAAAGTGGCCGTCAGATCGTGGAGGTGGCGAGGATGTTCGAGGAAGCCCATCAGCTCGGCATGGCCACCATCCTCTGGTGCTATATCCGCAATCCAGAATTCAAGAAAGACAAGGATTACCATGTTTCCGCCGACCTCACCGGCCAGGCCAACCATCTCGGCGTCACGATCCAGGCCGACATCATCAAGCAGAAGCTCCCTGAAAACAATGGCGGTTACATGGCCGTCGGAAAGAGTTACGGAAAGACTGATAAACGCGTCTATTCCGAGCTCACCAGCGACCATCCCGTCGATCTCTGCCGCTACCAGGTCCTCAACTGTTATTCAGGCCGCATGGGACTCATCAATTCGGGTGGAGCTTCCGGCGAAAACGACATGAAGGAAGCCGTAAAAACAGCCGTGATCAACAAGATCGCTGGCGGATCGGGGCTTATCTCCGGCCGCAAAGCCTTCCAAAAACCCATGAATGAAGGCGTAAAACTTCTGAATGCCATCCAAGACGTCTATCTCGCAAAGGAGATCGCCGTTGCCTGATCCTTTCCCTCCCCTTCTTGACGCGGGAAGTTTCAAAGAAAATGCCTCTGTGCAGATGCATCAAATTGTGCTCAGCGACAGCGCCGCGACCGAGCTCTCCCAACTCGGCAAGCTCGAACAGCTTGAAGTTGTCTCGGAGTTTTCGCGTCTTCGCCGGGAAAAGTTTGAGGGATTGAAGGGAGTCGGTGAAATCCGAAAGAGCAATCGCACCATCTATCGCTGCCGGTTCAAGGATTACCGCATCTACTTCGAAAAACAGGCGGATCAACTCGTCGTCCACCACGTCTTGCATCGCAATACCTTGCGGGATTTTTTTGTCCGCTCCAATCTCGACGTCCAGAACGACGAGGAATTTGAGGAAACCGCCAAGTTCTGGAAGTTCATTGAGCAACGCGATTCGAAAATCGAGTCCGCATCATGACTTCGTCGCGTTCCCGCGCGCTGCTTCTGCTCGCGCATGGCGCCAAGAGCAATCCCGATTCGAGCCGCCCCGCTTACATCCATGCGGAGTTCATTCGCCGGCGTCAGATCTTCCAAGAAGTCGTCGCCTCCTTCTGGAGAGAGGACCCGCATTGGCGGCAAGCGCTCCAACTCGTCGTCAGCGACGATGTTTTCGTCATTCCATTTTTCATGAGCGACGGTTACTTCACCCAGCAAGTCATTCCACGTGAACTGCAGCTTACCGGCACGGTGACGGTCCGCGACTCGCGCAGGATTGTGTATGGCGCTCCCGTTGGCACCCATCCCTCCATGACCCGCTCACTTCGTCATGCGGCGGAAAACATCCTCAGCCCCATCCACGGACGCATCCCCGCCCATCGGGAAGTCACCCTGGTTCTCGTGGGGCATGGAACGACCAAAAATGAACAATCTGGGGAAGCTCTCCTTCAACAAATCTCGCTCCTTGAGAAAGAAGCCTCTTTCGCCGCGGTCCTGCCGGCGTTCATGGAACAGGCGCCTTTCGATCGTGATGTGCTTTCCCGGGTGCGAACCCCCTTTGTCGTCGTAGTGCCGTTTTTCATCAGTGACGGCTTGCATTCGCGCCACGATGTGCCCGTGAACATAGGCTTCGCAAAGCAGGGCGAAACCTGGCAAAATCCCGTTGCGATCGGATCGAAATTTCCGTGTGGCCCCCAGTGGCTCTGGTATGCTCATGCGATCGGATCGGAACCTTCCATGGCGGACGTGATCCTCGACCGGTGCCGCGACCTTGAGCGCCACCTTTAACTTCCCCGCGAAATCGATGGTGACAAACGAAGAAAAAATCCTGTTTGAACTCCATCGCTCGGGATCCGGCGTGTTGGAGGAGCGTTTTCTCCACACGCATCACATTCCGCAGAAAGAGTTGGCCAAATCGTTCGATGATCTGCGCGAACTCGGCTTTGTGATCGAAAAACACCCCCAACGCGGCCATCGTCTCATGGAAAGCCCCGATTCGCTCATTCCCGATGATCTTCACGCCCGGTTGAGAGCAGTTCACCCATCCGAATCCTTTCTGATCGGGAACCGTATCGTGGTCTTTCAAAAAACAGAATCCACGAATGATGTGGTTCAAAAGCTCAGCTCTCAAGGCCATCCGGAAGGGCTTGTGGTCTTCGCGGAGTCGCAAACCGCAGGACGGGGCCGTCACGCGCGTTCCTGGATTTCTCCGGCTGGCAAGGGGCTCTGGTTTACCATTCTGCTGCGGCCCACCCTGCCCATGCATTCCATGCCGCGCGTCACGGTGATGACCGCCGTGGCCGTGGCTCAATCGCTACGGCGCATGACGCGTCTTCCGCTTCGAATCAAGTGGCCGAACGACATCCTCTGCCAAGGCAAAAAACTTGCCGGCATCCTAATTGACCTCTCGGCGAACAGCGGCCGGATTCAGTCCGTCGCCATCGGGATTGGTATCAACGTCCATCTCGAAGAAAATGATTTCCCCGTGGAACTTCGCGAGGTCGCCACCTCCTTGAAGCTGGAAGCCGGGCGGAGTTTTCATCGTCCTTCCCTTTGCGCCGATCTATTGTCCGAGCTGGAGAGATGGAGTCCAAGCGTGAACGACGCAGATTTTCCAAAGCTGCTCGACGCATGGAGCGAGCTCGATGAAACCGTGGGGACACAGGTCTGCGTTCACTCAGCCGGCAAGCCGCCGCTGCGCGGGCTGGCTCTCAGCCTGGACACCGATGGTGCCCTGCTTGTCAGAACAGACTCGGGTCAGATCGAGAAAGTCATTGCAGGCGACGTGACCATGGAGAAAATGAAATGATGGCCCAATTTCTCGTCATCGACGTTGGAAACACGTCCACAAAAGTGGGACTCGTCGGATCAAAAGGAATCGTCCGGGAAGTCGAAATGTTGACCGCGAACATCCTTCGATCGAAATCAAAACTCCCCTTCGTAAAACAGGCCGAAGGAGCGATCATTGCTTCTGTCGTGCCCCACGCACTTTTACCCTTGCGCCGGTTGCTCAAAAAAGCCGGCGTGTCTCACCCCATCGTCGTTTCATCCAAACTTGATCTTGGAATCGGCATTCGCTACCCGAATCCAAAATCAATTGGCGCCGACCGCCTCGTCAATGCCGTCGCGGCGGCGGCTCTTTATCGCACGCCTGCCATTGTCGTGGATTTTGGAACGGCAGTGACGTTTGACGTCATCTCCGCACGAGGCGACTACCTTGGGGGCGTGATTGCCCCGGGCGTGCGCGTGCTCACCAATTATCTTCACGATCATACGGCTCTCCTCCCCCACATTTCATTGTCAGAACCAAGGCGTGCGATCGGCAAAAGCACGGTGGAAGCGATGCGTGCGGGCGCTGTGATTGGTTATCGAGGACTCATCCGGACGATCCTGAGCTCCGTGAAACGTGAGCTTGAGGGCAAAACACGAAAAAAGGTTCACATCATCGCCACAGGCGGGCACAGTTCCTTGATTGCCTCAGGAATTGCCGAGATCGAAAAAATCGATCCGCACCTGACCCTGAAGGGATTGGCGCTCCTTTACAGACGTTTATCCTCGAAGAAGAACGGTTGGCAGAGAGGTAAATGACCGAACAAAACAATGCGCCAAGCCGCCCGGCGTCTTTTGGTGGCAACAAAGGAACGGCGGTTAGCCAAAAATATTCTCTCCGACGACGGGAAGATCTTCTTCAAGAACCAGTTTCGGCTCGAGGCCGTCGCGCTGCCGGAGCTGATTGAGCAGCGTACGAAGCTGGGCGGCGACGTTGACCGTAAACAGGCGTACGAGTCCTATCGTGGTGCGGTCGCCAAACACCGTCACGATGACGGTGTGCTCATCCAGCGCGGCCATGAAGATATGACGGTCTACACCCTGATGATAGAGAGCGCTGAATTCATTTTCACCGATGCGGCGGGCCAATTCCTTGGTCGCCGCGAAGGATCCTGCTGCGAGAGCGGAAACAATGACGATGTCGATGGATTCTATTTCGCCCTGCTGCGCAATGATGGTCCCACCTTTGTCGATCACAAGCGTCAGCGTACCGCTCGTTTTTTCAAGATAGTGCATGAGAAGACTGTCGAGGGCGGCAACGTCTTCCTTGGTCAAGAAGGGGATGGTTTCCATAATTGGTTTCCAGGTTACCGAACTGTCGACATCAACACGGTGGTCTTGGACCGTTTGTTGGCAAGGTCGCTTTCTTTGGTGAACTTATAGAGTAAAAGCCGTGAGATGGCGTTCAGCGTCGAAAACACGTTCTGTCCGGTGCTCGCCACGGATTCGAACGACTGCACCCTCACCTTTCGGTTGTTGAGAACATACTCCATATAATTGATCGGCGCGACATGCGGCATATCTCTCTTGTTGTATTGAAGCACGTAGGGAACGGTGTCGAGGCTCAGATTCTGTTTGGTGAGATTTTCTTCGAGGTTTTTGAAGCTCTCGATGTTTTCCTCCATTTTTTCCCACTGCGAATCGGCAACGAAGACAATGCCATCGACACTGCGCAGCACAAGTTGGCGCGTGATGTTGTAGATGACTTGGCCCGGCACCGTATAAAGTTGGAACTTGGTCTTGAAGCCTTTGATCACAACGGCATTGAGCGGAAGGAAATCGAAGAAAAGCGTGCGGTCGGCGGCTGTGGCAAGGGAGACGAGATCTCCTTTGTTTTCAGGCGCGACCTGGGAATGGATGTAGGACAGATTGGTGGTTTTTCCGCAAAGTGCGGGGCCGTAGTAGACGATCTTAAACTGGATCTCTTTGTTGGCGTAATTAATGATCGACATGATCTAAGAGGCAGCGTGCTGCGTGCGGCAATGTTCGGCAATTGCCTTTCCTAATTCGGAGATCTGCATTTCAAATTCCGGAGAGATCTGTTCGAGTCCGTGGCGCACAACCATGTAGACCCCATGGTCATGCCAAACAGTAATCCAGCAATCGTCGATACTCAACAGGCAACGCTGGGGGGTGCCGAAGGAGAGCTTATGGCTCACTTGCTCCAACTTGCGGAATACGTGGGTGCCAATGCTGCTCCAGCCGTTGAGATCGGCGCCGGCCGGCATTGCCGAGACAAGCGGCAAACCATCCTCGGTAGCCACTAACACCCCCAACGAATTAAGGCGCGTTCGAATCTTCGCCGCCACGTCCTGCAAGCGGATGGGGTCCTGCTGCGGGATGTCGAGTAAAGAACGCAATCCTTGGGAGACGGATTCGACTGGTTTTGAGGGCGTAACCAACTTGTTCTCGACCGGGGGAAGTGGGACGGGCTTGTCCGGCACGGGAATGATCGCAGATGCAGACTTGATGATGGGACGAGGAAGCATGGGAAGAGCTGCCGGAGGAATGGCATTCGTGCCAAACAATCCGGCATCGCCCGTGGTCGTCGACGGAGAGATGATCGGTGCAGGAGCCGACGAAGGCGTCTCAGCATGAGACACAATGGGATGCGGCAATTTGATCGAAGGCAGCTCTCTGAGATTCGAAGGCGGCTGAAATTTGATGGTCGCAGCCATCATGGGATCCTCGGGATCCGGCTTGCGAATCGTGGGCGATGACTTCGAGGGCGATGGAAGAGGCGCCGGACTTGGAATTCCAGGAAGCGGGATCTTCGCGGAAGCGGTGGGCTTCAGCGGCAGCTTGATCGAGGTGGTTAGGGCGCTGGTCGCCTCAGAGGGCGAAAGCGATGTCAGCGGAGTAAGCGCTGTCGCGGCGGCAAGTTTGTCCTTGAGCAGCGGACTCTTCGATTCTGAAGGGGAATTTGCAGGGGAAAGCGGGGGTGCCATTGGCCTTGGAGGCAGAGCTGGAGGCTCGGGTTGCTTAGGTCCAGACCAGGCTTCTTTGGGCGCCGGAACCGCGGGTTTGTTTCCTTTTTCGGAAAATGGAACCTCAATCGTGGAGTCGATTTGCTGTTTTACCTGCCCCGTGGGAAGCTGCATCACACTCTCAGGAAGACGGGGAACGATTTGATGAAGAGGCATCTTGATCTGGATGTCGCCGCTTTCCACGACGGACGCCTCAATGGAATCCGGCGGAAACGAAGCCAGGAGCGTACTCATTGAAAAGAGCACGCGTCCCTTCGCCAATTGCGGTAGAATGTCCGTGACAGACAACGAAACAGTCGATGGAAATCCTCCGGTATAGCCGAGTTTCAACACGTTTTCAGGAAGCAGAGGAAGGATCTCCGATGTCGGAATATCCACCGTCGAAGGAATTTCGACAGGCGGCGGGGCGGATTGCTCCATCACAGGTTCCGGCACACGCGAAATGGATGGGATCTCCGAAGCGGGTGGGGCCTTCACGACGACGCTCACCTTCGGTTTGAAAACAGCGGATTGAGTTCCGGCCGGATGAAGTTGAGAGGCAGCCTGGAGAGCGGCAGCCAGATTGCCCTGGCGCGGTGGAACCTTTCTCGCAAGGGATGGGGCTAGTTGCGTATGTGCAGGAGAGCGAACCACCGATTCGCTGGGGCTGGATGCAGATGCCGGAGGCGTCGCCGGTGGTGGCAGTGCAGGAGCCCCCGCCGCGGGCTGGGCGGGTGCTTTGGACTTAAAAAATGGAAGCCGGAAGGCCATTGAACTGCGCTATTTAAAGCCAAGAAGAAGCTGAAAATGAATCAAATTCTTAAGCAGGCGAAGACAAATCACAGATCGCTCGCCGTATTTGCCAGAACTTCTTCGAGGGTGGTAATGCCTTCGCGCGCCTTAAGAATACCATTGATGCGTAACGTGCGCATCCCCTGTTTGAGCGCAAGCGTCTTGATTTCCGCGGCACTCGTGCGCTCGAGGATGAGTTTGCGAAGGTCGTCGTTGATGCGAATCAGCTCGATCACGGCGCACCGTCCGGAGTAGCCTTTGTTTTTGCAGCGATCGCAACCGCGCCCTTTATAGAACGTAAACGCCGCCTCTTCCTTCGGATTGATGCGCAGCTGCTCCCATAATTTGTCAGGAACCTTCACCGCTTCCTTGCACGAGGTGCAGACGCGGCGCAGGAGCCGCTGAGCGCAGGCGAGCGAGAGGCTGGATGTCGTCAGAAAGGGCTCAATGTCCATATCGGTCAGACGAGTCACAGCGCTGGCAGCGTCATTGGTATGAAGCGTGCTTAATACCTGGTGGCCGGTCAGGGCTGCTTCGACGCCGATATGCGCCGTCTCCTGGTCGCGCATTTCACCAATCATCACGATGTCCGGATCTTGGCGTAAAATCGATCGCAGAGCAGCGGCAAACGTGAATCCGATGTCCGATTTCACCTGCACCTGATTGATGCCCGGCAATTCATATTCGATCGGATCCTCGACCGTGACAATATTGTATTGGGGTTTGTTCAATTCGGCCAAAGCTGAATAAAGCGTGCGTGTTTTTCCGGATCCGGTGGGGCCCGTCACGAGAATCATTCCCTGGGGTTCATCGAGCGCATCCTTGAAAATCTTCATCGAGTCTGGATCCATCCCGATTTCCGCGATGCTTCCGCTAATGGATGTTTTGTCGAGAATACGACCGACGACCTTTTCCCCATATTTGGTGGGAAGAAACGACATACGAAAATCGATGTCACGCCCCGCCATCTTGATGCGCACGCGACCGTCTTGCGGCAAACGGCGTTCGGAGATGTCGAGATGGGCCATGATTTTGAGGCGCGAAATCAACGCAGCCTGCATGCCTTTCGGAGGCGGTGGATAATCGTAAAGGGAACCATCGATGCGGTAGCGCAATTTCATGCTGCGCTCGTAACACTCAAGATGGATGTCGCTCGCCTTGTCCTTCACCGCCGTGGCGAACATGAGGTTGGCAATTTTGACAACGGGCGCGGCGGAAGAATCCGTTGACGTCACATCGGCCTCCTCCTCCGCAGGGGTGTCGGAAACTTCAATGTCAACGGACTCGTCCTTAATGATCTCCTCCATTCCCTGGCTCGCCTGGGCGTCGATGTTCGCGATCGCGTCGAGCACCATGCGTTCCGTGGTGATCATCGGAAACACCTCCAGATGCGTGATCTGACGCACGTCATCGAGTGCCAGCACGTTCAACGGATCAGCCATTGCCACGTAAAGCGTATTGTTGAGCTTGGCGAAGGGAAGAAGATGGTGATTCCTGGCAACATCGCGGGGCACGAGATCGGCAACCTCCTTCACCACCTTCAACCGGCTCAGATTAATGGGTGGCGTACCCAGCGTGCGGCCCATGCTTACCATCATGTCCTGCTCTGTCACATACGATTTATCCAGAAGGATCTTGAGAAGCCGTCCTCCCTGACTTTTTTGCTGCACCATCACTTCCTGCAACTGTTCTGTTTGCAGGACTCCGTCCTCAATCAAAGCATCTGCAATGCGCTCACCAAAGGATTTCATGTCAAAATGTGATAAAGATCTTTAAGCTGCTTCGTGATATCAAACGGCGAAGTGACATACCATTGCACGCGCCCTTCAGCTTCTTTTTCCACGCGCCGTTTTGCCAAGGCATCGAAGGGATTCACGGTCGCCACAAGCAGGGTTTTGCTGATTTGGTCAAAAGGAAGCACGAGATGCTTGAGTTTGAACTCCTTCGCCAGCGACTGCGCGCGCCCACTCTCAATCTCGTAGCTGCCCAGAGGAAGGAATGGAATGCGCGTTTTCTCCGCGATCAACCCAAGACACTTCTCCTCGGAAGCAATTCCCCGCTCACTGATAAGTGCGATGAGAGACGGCGCAGGCCGTTCGGGCGATGTCTGCGCAACTGCCGCAGAAATTCCCGCCAGCAAGGTCTTGGCATCCTTTTCCGTGACAAGCTGCTGTTCCTGAAAAAATTTAAGAAGGGCTTCGTTGCCGTCTTCAAACTGCTCGGCATCGGCGAGCGCTTGCTCCGCCGCAACTTTCCCCGCCACAATTTCAGCCGACCCCACGGATAGACCCGTCATCTTGCCTTCGAGTTCGCCCAGTGCCGCAAGGCAGTCGGGGTCGTCCGGCGCGCGCTGGAGAATGCCTTCATATTCGAGAATCGCGGACGACAATTGTCCCAGACTGACGTAAGCCTGCGCGATTTTTTTTGCCACCACGACCGCATCGCCGTCGCGATCGAGATTCAAATACGCTTCTTTTAGGATTTCCAGCGACTGAATGTCGTTGGGCTGAGTCTCGGCAATAACTTCGAACATCTGCACCGTCTGGAGCAGTTGCTCGTACTCGGCGCTGGAACGCTTGGGCTTAGCCATGATGAGCGACTTAAGGAAGAGATCGGTCCTTCCACCGTCTTTTTGAGTAAAATAGTGCAAACAAACCAAAATGCAAACAAACTCCTCTGCCGCAACAACTTCAGACTAATGATCGCGAGCCGGCGGCAGATCGGACGCACAACGGAATCCAATTTGGCGACTGCGCTTCAAAGGAGCCTGGCGCAAATCGCGCAGAGTCAGCCGCACATCGGTAACCGCCCATGAACCGCCGCGCACCACGGGCACTTGCTCCGTTGGAAAATCAGGATTGGCATCCCAGGAATCTGTCCATTCACTGACATTGCCCGCCATATCCATCGCTCCGAACGGACTTTTATCCTCCGGAATCGCTCCCACCGGCGCCCAGATTCCATAGCCGTCAATTTTTCCAAACGTGGGATCCGACGCACTGTAGCTCAAATCCGCACCTGTATTCGCCTTTTTGGGATCGAAAGCATTGCCCCATGGGTAGAGAAATCCATCCTTTCCCCGCGCCGCCTTTTCCCACTCATATTCGGTGGGCAAGCGCTTGCCCGCCCATTTGGCATAAGCCCACGCGTCGAAGTAATCCACGTTGAAAACAGGTGTGTTTTCATAAATCCTGACGCCATTGAGCAGTGTCTTTTTCTCGATGGCGGAAAGGATGAGGTCCCATTGTCCAGGTGTATGGTCCTTGCCGGGACGTTGTTTCGGATGCTCCTGGATGATGGCGTGATTGTGCTGCCACGCTTGGAGAAACTTTCCGTACTGGCCGATCGTCACTTCGTATTTGTCGATGTAGTAGGTCGGCAATCCCATTTTATCTGTCTGGTAAATAAAAGGTCCCGAGGGAACCTCAACCATCGATTCCAAATCTTGTGCGCCAGGAGAAGAATTGATCCAATACCAATAACCCCACGAACCTACGAACAGCAGCGCGAGAAAAATTCCGCCGAAAATCCACCATTTCGCGTTTTTGGGAGGAGGTGGCTCGGGTTCCGCCGCTGGCACCGAACTCATGCTGACATCGACGCGATCCGCACGCAGATGCAGTTCCATTTCGCGTGCTTCCAAAAGCACATTCGACCATTCCGAAAACCCTTGTCCCTCCATGCGCTCCACGAAGTTTCGAAAACCTGGCGTCATTTGTTCGGCAGGAAGCGCTTGGCGAATAATGGCCGTCAACCGATGAATCTCATCCACCTCGCCCGGACTCACATCGCCACCTTCTATGGTGACATTGTTGAAAAGCTTCGGAACCCCCGTGTCGGGAATCAAAATTTGATCAATCAGGAGCGGCAGGTGCAGAATATTGTGGTCCTTCTCATATTTCAGCGCTTCGCCCACATTGGTAATCACGCGCAAAGCCAGTTCCTCGGAGATTACCTCACCCCGGCGAATGCGATCCTTCAGGCCCGCTCCGTCCACCTGCTCCCGCGCGTAAAAGATGAGCCCATTGGCCTGGCCTGCCTCGTAGACGGTCACAATGTACGGATTTTGCGCTCGCGCCATGGCGCTCGCGAAGAAAATGAACTGCTGTGCCTTGTCGCCATCGCCATAAAAAGCGGGATTCAAGACCTTCAGAGCCACAGGACGATTGACCGCCACTTGATACGCTTCGTAAAGCGTCCCCCAGTAATCGGATGCGATTTTTCGATCGACGCGGAAGGGACCCACCATTTTCCCAAGAAGTTGCTCTGCGCCCGCATCGGAGCGGAGATCTTGCCTCTCAAGCATCTCGTCTTTGCGGCGCACACCCTCCATCAGGAGGTGCTCCCATCCCACTTGGATTGTCATCTTCGGAGCTTGCACGCTCTCATTCAGCGAAGACTGCGCATCCTCCCATGAAAGCATTTCATAGACAGCCTCTTCGCCCTCAAGGCCAGGCGCCTCTGCATGCACGATCGCGCCGCTCTGGACGTACATGTCGCCTTCGCGCCCACTGGACCGCACGATAAGCAATCCTGTCTTTTGGCTGATACAACACATCTGAATCACGTCGACGAGACTGAACGTGCCGAACCCGCCCGCGGCCATTTTTTGCCGCACGTCGTTGAGACTGCTGTAATGGCGCGAGTGGAGATGCGCCGTGTCGATGATCAGCGTCAATTTTGATGGCGAAAGCGGTTTTTCAAGCACGCCTAGTTGGGCCTTTTGCGCTGCCTCGGAACCGATCAACGAAGGATGTTCGGTGAGAAAACCGAGTTTTAGATGCGGATATTTTGCAATCATCCGAAGACCAAACGGCACAAGCGAATGATCCTGATCGTCGACGTGAACGATCAGGATTTCAAAAAACTCTCGTTCAAGTGAAAACTGGGCGTCTGCCTGGGTGGCAGCGAGAACCACGTCAAACGCACTCCCATGAAATGCCGCCGGGACATCCACGGCTGCCGCGGGATCGTTGTCCAGCAGAAGAACTTTCACGACGTTCCTCCTGGCTTAGGCGCATACCTTGAGAGCACTTCCGAAGGATAAGCATAAGCGTCCAAAAGCTTGCCTCGGTAATAGGCATTCACGATATATCCGCAAAAAGAATAGGCATTCCCAAAACTCTGCTCTTTCTTACGAAAATAACCTTTGGGCACGGAATATTTCACAGACAACACCTGCTCGGTTCCCGTCGTCCAGTTTTGCTTCGGCTTCACAATGGTGCTCAGCACTTTGAGCGGAATTAACATCCCACCTGCCGTGCGCGACTGGTCATAGAAAACGATCTCCACACGAGTATCGTTATAATCCATGGAAGCTTCCTCGCCCCGTGAAGCAAGCGAAAGACGCAAATTAAAGCAAAGGTCGTACAGGTCCTGCAATGGAAGATCAGTCCGGGTAGCCGCTTTGACGGAAAGTTCGTTCGTTCCAATTCGGCCGGGATTCGGCGGAGCTGCAGGCGCTTCCACGTGAAAATTGGATGCCGGGTGCGATTCGCCCTTCACTTCGGCAGAAAGCGCTGTCAGCCGGTCCAGATCGCGCTGGATCTCCTCCATTTCCGGTGTCTGCGGTTGGGCAATAACAGCAGCGCGTTCCCACTGAAATCTGGCCTGCGCATAATCATGCCTTGCTTCGTAATAATCCGCGAGCTTGCGGATCGCAGGCAGATAGTCCGGGACCAGACGCAATGCGCTCTGAATCTGCTCCATGGCGGTCTCTGAAAGATCGTGATCCATCGATCCCTGTGCCTGGCGAAGAAACGCATCCGCACGTTTTTCAGCCTCGCGTTTGATAATGGATACCTCGTTTCGGCGGGCGCGAGTCTGGTCCATCTCCTGGGTCGCCCGATCCACCGTCTCAGAAACCGAGTCTTGCATGGGAGACTCTGCGGCGCGGCGCGCGGCTTCGGCTTCCTTCTGACGAAAAACCTTGCTGACAGAATCGTCCGATCTTTTTTCTTCAAACGTTTGATAGACGCTAGGATCGAAATGATCTCCGAAATAAACGCGCGACCAAAAGATGCCTGCGATGCCGACAAACTGCACCAGGAAAGCCAAAACAAGGCAAATCGCGGTGACCAGGCTCAATCGGTCGCGGCAAAGCCACCGTCCCGCGCGTAGGCAATCCTCCCAACCGACACGCCACCTCGAGGAAAGGGAACGGAAGGAATTCATGAATCAGATATGCGCGCCGCTTATCCAATGATCCGGCGCGATTCATCCAAGAAGATGCCCTTCAAATTCATGCGAAGTTGATCAGGATTGGACGACTTAAGCACCCCATCTTCCTCACTGATCATGCCTGCCTTGATCAATTTATAAATGGATTGATTGAAGGACTGCATGCCGTCATCGCTGCCGGCCTCGAGAGCGGAGGACAACTTTTCGAGTTTTTGCTCCTCCAGGAGTTTGCGCACAACGGGCGTGTTGATAAGAATTTCCACCGCCGGCACCGCGCCACCTTCACGCGCGGGAATCATACGCTGGCAAATGATCGCCGTAAGACAGCCCGCGAGCGCCCGCAATATCTGCTCACGTTCCTCCATCGGGAAGAAGTCGAGCACGCGGACGATGGTCTGCGTGGCATTATTGGAGTGGACCGTGGTCATGACCAGATGGCCTGTCTCAGCAGCGGTGATCGCCGCCGAAAAACTTTCCGCATCGCGCATCTCACCCACCATGATCACATCGGGATCCTGGCGCAGCACGTTTTTGAGCGCCGCGCCAAACGACATAGTATCAAGCCCCACCTCGCGTTGGTTGATAATGCACTGCTTATCCTCGAAAACATATTCGATCGGATCCTCCATCGTGATGATGTGGCATTTGTCATGCGAATTGACGTATTCGAGCATGCACGCGAGCGTCGTCGATTTGCCGCTGCCCGTCGCGCCGGCCACCAGAATGATGCCTCGCTCGCTCATCGCCAATTTTTTCAGAACTTCGGGAAGATTCAGCGCGTTGAAATTCGGAACTTTACTCTTCACATAGCGCATCGCCACATTGACTTGTCCGCGCTGAGTATAAATGTTCGTGCGGAAACGCCCGATCTCCGGCACGAAATAGGAAAAGTCCACCTCTCGATCATGGTTAAATCGCTCGCGTAAAAACTCCGGGACAATCAGCTGAGCGATCTTGATCATGTCCGAATCGGTGGGTGCATCCGCCTCCACATGAACCAGTTGGGCCGAAACTCGAAGAATGGGCTGTTTGTTCGGCTTCAAATGAATATCCGATGCACCCACGTTCACCGCGTATTTGAGAATTCCGTCCAGGTATTCTTTCATGATTGAACTTTGCTGCCAGACTTCTCAACTTAATCTAAGAAGGATTCAGGAAGTGGTCGAGGCAAATTCGCATTTGCCCTCACGAGGATCCGAGCTAAGCTATAAACGACACGTTTTTTTCTCATGAAAATTTTTATTGATACGGGCGAGATCAACGAAATCCGCGAACTGGCGTCGTGGGGTATTTTAGACGGCGTCACCACCAATCCTTCGCTTGCCGCCAAAAGCGGCAAGCCTTTCCGTCAGTTGCTCGATGAAATCCTCGCCATCGTCGACGGCCCGATCTCGGCAGAGGTCACTGCCCTCAAGGCCGACGAGATGGTGAAAGAAGGCGAAACTTACGCTAAAATCCACAAGAACATCGTCATTAAGGTGCCGCTGATTATCGAAGGCCTAAAGGCGTTGAAAATCCTCACCGAAAAAGGCTACAAGACAAATTGCACCCTCTGTTTTAGCCCTTCACAAGCCCTCCTCGCCGCAAAAGCGGGCGCCACTTACATCAGTCCTTTTGTCGGCCGGCTCGATGACATTTCGACCGACGGCATGCAGCTGATCCGCGACATTCGCCAGATCTACGACAATTATGGCATCAAGACCCAGATCCTTACGGCGTCCGCTCGCAGCCCCATGCATTTCGTCGAGGCGGCAAAGATCGGCTCCGATGTCATTACGGCCCCCTACTCCGTGCTGAAACAACTCGTGCAGCATCCCCTCACCGATCTCGGTCTCGCCAAGTTCCTCTCCGATTGGGAAAAGGCGAAGAAGTGACGTAGAATGTCAGGATGAGCAACGATTCCCCTACCCAGCAAGAGCTTCAAAAGAAGCTCGCCGAATTCATGAAGCAGCAATTCGGCGACAAAGTCGTCTTTTCCACCGTCATGGCGCAGCCGGAATCAGGCTCGACAAACGACGGCCCTGAAGGATCCGACCCGGATGCGCCGATGGACTTCGATTTCCATCTCAAGCCGAAGGAAATCAAAGAACACCTCGACCGCTTTGTGATCCGTCAGGACGATGCCAAGAAGGCCTTGTCCATCGCCGTGTGCGACCACTACAACCACATCCGCCAGACGGAACAGGAGGAGAAATCTCCAGATAAACGCTCTGATTACGCCAAGCAAAACGTCATTCTCCTTGGACCCACCGGCGTCGGCAAAACATATCTCGTGAGAACCATCGCACAGCTCATCGGCGTTCCGTTCGTAAAAGCCGACGCCACCAAGTTCAGCGAGACAGGCTATGTCGGTGGCGATGTGGACGATCTCGTGCGCGAACTTGTTCAGCGAGCCGATGGAAATGTGAAGCTTGCGCAATATGGCATCATCTATATCGACGAAATCGACAAGATCGCGACTCCCGCGGGCATCGTCGGCCGCGACGTGAGTGGCCGCGGCGTGCAAACGAATTTGCTCAAGCTCATGGAGGAAACGGAAGTGCCGCTCCGCAGCCCGAGCGACCTGCCCTCCCAAATTCAGGCCGCCATGGAATTCCAGCGCAAAGGCAAGCTCAAGCGCGAAACGCTCAACACACGCCACATTCTCTTCATCGTTTCCGGGGCCTTTGATCGCCTCGAGGAAATCATCCAGACGCGCCTGAAAAAATCGCGCATCGGCTTTCACGCTCCCGACGCGAAAGAGGAAATCGTCCAGACGGAACTTTTCCGAAGCGCCACGACACAGGATTTCGTGAAATTTGGTTTCGAGCCCGAATTCATCGGCCGCCTCCCTATTCGCGTCATTTGCGATCCTTTGAGCAAGGAGGATCTCTTTGAAATTCTGCGCATCAGCGAAGGTTCGATCGTGCGGCAATATGAACGCAGCTTCCATGCGTTCGGCATCGAAGTGGAATTCAAGGAATCCGCCCTTCGCGCGATCGCAGACCTGTCGGAAAAGGAGCAGACGGGCGCCCGCGGCCTGATGACCGTATGCGAGCGGGTCTTCCGCGATTTCAAATTCCATCTTCCCTCCTCGGGCATTCACCATTTTCAAATTACCGAGGAAACGATCTTCCATCCCGAACAAGCGCTGCGCGATGTGCTCGACGCGGAATTGCTGCAGGAAAAGAGCGTGCTCGACGCGGGCATCCGCGACTTTTGCGCTCGTTTCGCACAGCGGCATGGACTCACGCTCAAGCTCGAACCCGACGCCGTGGACCGCATCATCGAGCGTTCCCGCCATGAAAAGCGCAACGTGCGGGACATCTGTGCCGGCATCTTCAAAGATTACGAATTCGGACTCAATTTGGTGAAGAAAAACACAGGTCTCTCCGAATTCATCATCCCGGCCGCCGCGCTCGACAGGCCCGATAAGTTTCTAAGCGAAATGGTCGTAGGGTCCTATCGCAAGGACGATGCACCTCCCGCAGTCTGATATTTGTTCTCGGAGAACGTTTCTTCAGGCTGCCGCTGGCTCGAAGCTCTCAAAATGGCTGATCATCAACCATTTTTTCTCGCTTAACAAAACTCTCTCATCCCATAGCTTCATGACTTATTCGAAAAACTCGCTATGTGATCCTGTTCGAAAAAGGATCAAGCTGCTGACGGGCTCATTCATTGCGTCAACCGTTTCACGATTTGGATTTTTTAATTCGAACGGCAAGGCGTGACGCAGTGTGATCTAGTAACAGAGAAGCCTTACGGCATCCGAAAGCTTGAGACCCACTTTGGAAAGAATCTCCTCCGTTTCCTCTAGACACTGCGAAGTCGAATACATCATCGTTGACTTCATTCTTTTCTTGGAGAAAATGACTATTTTCCCCTATGAAACAGCCCGTTCATGTTGCAGTTCTTGGCGCTACGGGCGCGGTCGGTGTCGAAGTGTTGAAAACGCTCGAAAATCGCCGCTTTCCCGTCGGCCAGCTTTCCCTTCTCGCTTCGGAACGTTCCGTCGGCAAAAAAATGAAGTTTCGGGGCCAGGAACATATCGTCAAGCAAGTGACGCCCGAATCCTTTCAGGGAGCCGACATCGCCATTTTCAGCGCAGGCGCGACTCGCTCGAGGGAATTTGCTCCCTATGCCGTCAGAGCTGGCGCGATTGTCGTCGATAATTCTTCGGCGTTCCGCATGGACCCCGATGTTCCACTCGTGGTGCCCGAGGTGAATCCCAACGACCTCAAAAGCCACAAAGGCATCATCGCCAATCCCAATTGCTCCGCTGCGATCATGGTCGTGCCGCTCTGGCCTCTCCATCAGCGCGCGCGCATCAAGCGCATCGTTGTCTCCACCTACCAGGCCGCCAGCGGCGCAGGTGCGAAAGCGATGGCCGAACTGGAATCTCAGGCTCGGGATGTGCTTGACGGCAAAGCCGCGAAAAAGGAAGTGCTGCCGCACCAGATCGCGTTCAACGTGTTCTCTCATAATACAAAAGTCGCAGATAACGGCTATAACGAGGAGGAAAACAAGGTGATCGAGGAAACGCGCAAGATGTTCCACGAACCTCATCTTGCGATCTGTCCCACGTGCATCCGCGTGCCTGTGTTTCGCGCGCATTCGGAAAGCATCATGATCGAGACGGTGAAAAAGCTTTCGGCCGCCGAAGCGCGCGAGATCTTGTCGCGATCGCCGGGCGTGAAGCTTGTGGATGACCGCGAAAAAAACTATTTCCCCATGCCGATCGAATCCAGCGGCCAGTACGATGTCTTTGTTGGGCGTCTGCGTGACGATCTTTCAAGCCCCAACGCGCTTGCGATGTTCGTAAGCGGCGATCAGCTGCTTAAAGGCGCAGCGCTGAATGCGGTCCAGATCGCAGAATGGCTTCTAAAGCATTGATCCCTCGAACTAAGAAGCCGGCCCGATGGGTTCGATGGTTGGTTTGACCTTGATGCGAAGGGAATGCTTCTCACCCAGACGATTATAGCCGACAAGAAATCGCGAAAAAAATTCCCGGTCGGATGCTGATATTCCGCCAAGGTCTACCTCCTCGCCATTCTGGACCCATAGTTCCGTCATTAACTTTTCCACGCTGGTGGTCATGCTTTCTCCATCGAGCATGTAGCTGAATTCCGGCGTTAAACGCAGACGGATGCGCTGGCCCAGGACATAAGGTTCGACCGCCATTTGCGCGCCTAGTTCCTTCCATCGGAGCGCGCCGCTCCACAATCCAAGTTGCGTGCCATAGTTCCAGAACCAATCCGCGTAAGGCACGTCGGTGCCGACACGCAACCGGCCCCTGGATCCGCTCATCACAAGAAGCTCCTGATGCACAATCGCAGCGCGTGATTCCTCCAGCCTATTGATTTCCACGTGGGTCTCCGAAGCATGAGGAAGCTCGCTTGGAGCCTGAATATGACCCACACGAAAACCACCCTGAACCCCGATCGCATCGGAACGGATTTCGCCGTTGTCATCGAATGTTACTTCGATGCGTACATTGTATTGAGGCGTGCCGACAGTCTTCAACGCTATACGAAGCTCCGCCTGCTTCTCCGGATAATCGAGCACGATGAGGCGATTGCCGGGGCGATCTTCAACAAGCTTGCCTTCAGGTGACACGAGCCCCCTTGCGATTTCAATAGAAGCATCAAAATCCGCAAGTGCGAGCGGATAAACTTCCACCACCATGTTGCGCTCCTCCGCGCTGACGCGAAAATCCGGAAACAAGATAAAAAAAAGAACCACGATCGCGCACCCAACGCTTCGCATGCATGCATCCTAAACCAATACTCAAAAAGAGACAAACGGCGAAATCATGGTCTATGAACGCGGTTTCACCCATGTAATCGATCCCAAGAGGTCCGCTTCGCTTGACATCCGTGGTATTTCGCATTATCGGATGAATCCAATCGATACGAGTCCTTTTCTTTTCTGTCTTCTATGAAATTTCCAACCGCGGTGCTGGCTGTATCAACCCTCTGCTTGGGTTTATCCTCCTTCGTCCTCGGTGAGAGTGTTCCTGAAAAGAAAACTGAAAAAAAAGTGCTCGCCCACTACATGTGCTGGTTTGAAAATCGGCCATATCGGGGTGGTTTTCGCATGGAGCATTGGTCGTACAAACTGCACGGCACCCCACACGACGCGGAAAAAGTATTGGAGAGCGGCAAACGCGACATCAGCTCGGTCTTTTATCCCCTCCTCGGCGTTTACGATTCCAATGATCCTGACGTGATCGAATATCACGTCCTCAGCGCCAAAGCCGCCGGCATTGACGGTTTCGTCATTGATTGGTATCAGCCCGGCTCGATTAGCGACGTGGCAATGCAGGAACTGGCAACGATCTGCCCCAAATATAAATTCAGTTTCGCCGCATGCTATGAGGAAAAAGCGGCGTTTCCAGGATATCGCAATCCAAAAACACGAGACGATTCCGTTCAACTTGGGATCGAGGATTTCAGCTATATCCTGAAAACCTACGGCAGCACGCCGGGTTACCTCAAGGTTGACGGAAAGCCGGCCATCTTCATGTTCCTGAGCGGTGGACAATTTGCAGGACAGGAAGCGGTCTTCAATTACATGGAGCTGGCGAAGATCAAACAGGCGGTGAATTCGACAGACTGGGTGCTTTTTCGCGAGCACGTCGATCCTGTCTACTGGCTCTCCGCGAAGGGTGCGTACCAATGGGTTGGCGATGACGCCTACCAGAAGTGGTTTGCCGACACCGCGAACGACCAAAAGAAAAAAGGGAAACTCAACTATGTCGTGGCAGGTGCAAGTCCCGGATTCGACAGCTCAGGCGTGGCCTCCTGGGGACAAAACCATCCGGTCATCCCGCGCGTGAACGGCGCCTATTACGCGGGACAATGGGACAAGGCCATTCGTATGAATCCCGACCTTGTGCAAATCGTCACATGGAATGATTTCCAGGAAGGTTCCGTGATCGAGCCCACGTTTGAGTTCAAGACCCAGTACCTCGATCAAACCGAACAGATGATCGAGAAATTCAACGGACGCAAAGCCGATCTCTCAGACAACAGCCTGCCGTTCAAGATATTCCAGCTGCGCAAAGCGATCGCCAAGAAATATGATCCGAAAGGCGAACAATTCAGAACCCAGAACGAAGCGGTCGACCTCGCGGCCTTGGCCCTTGTGGATGGCAAAGGGGATGAAGCGAATAAAATCCTGGAGGAAACGTCCAAAAAGGTAGACTGGGCTTGGCTCACCGAAATTCCCGCCAGCAAGGAATTTGGCCGCTATCTTCCGACGAGTGGGAAAGACAAGGAGCTGATCGACGCGTACGAGCTGCTCAAGTCTCCCGACAATATCGCAAAAGGCAAAACGGTGACGGTGAGTTCCACTTTTATTGACCCCGCCGACGTTGGAGGCAATGTGCCCAAAGCTGAATATCTCACGGATGCCGATTCGACGACGCGATGGGGCAGCGACTACAAGGATGGTCAGTGGGTGAAACTCGACCTCGGTGAAAGTCAGGCGTTTTCAAAGATCATTCTTGACTGGGAAACGGCTTGCGCAAAGGCATTTACGATTGACGTGTCGAATGACGACACGAATTGGAAAACCATCTACACGATCAAGGATTTCACCGGTGGACTTCAGGTGCTCCCCTTTGAATCCGTCAAGGCACGCTATATTCGCCTGAACTTGCAGGATCGCGCAACCTCCTGGGGATTTTCGCTCTGGGAAATTGGAGTATTGAAAGCACCCTGATTTTGTGTTCTCTATACAGTCGCTCAAATGTGTCTTACAACTTGTATCCCAACCTCTTAAAGGAATCTCTTATGTTGAATAAACACCTCGTCACACTCACATTCGCCGGACTGCTTGCAGGCGGCGTCACCCTGATCGCTGAAGAAGTCATTGGATGGGAGAATGATTGCTCCTCTACCAAGGACTGGTACGATAACAAAACTGACCCAAGCTTTGGAGCGAAAGTTGAACAAGCCGAGCCGGGGGTCTTCAAGGTCACGCAGGATGGCAAGGACACATGGGGCAAAATTGCGTTTGTCGTGAAAGACATCAACGTCGACCAAACGCCGATGCTCGAAGTGAAAATCAATAAAGTCGATCAAGATAGCGCATTTAAAGTGGCTGTGGCTCCGCTCGACTGGAGTGACCTTTTCGTGGTGATTCCTCGATCCAGTGCCGATGGAATCCAAAAGGGCGATATCAAGGCTGCCACCGGTTGGACAGGCAAAAAATCCTTTAACGTTGTGATCATCGTCGAAGGCAAGGGGAAAGCCAGCTGGGTTGATAATATTCGGATTATGTCGGCATCCAAATAAACCATTCCAAAGCCGGTTTTTTAATCAATTTTCCTGTAACGTCTTCGTGTAAGTTGTTTACAGAATGCGAATACAATAAGTAAAAGCAAAAATCCCATGGGGTTGTGAACAGGTCAACATTCACATTTTTCTGATGAATCTTGACAAAAACATGTGAATTCCTTTACATTATTGTTTCAATGAGCGTCTCATGAGAAGACCTCGGGATCAGAAACTTAAAAAAACAAAGGTAATACAATGGTTTCGAAGAAATGGTTAGGACTGGTTTTGGGAGGTTGTTTGGCAGCAGGATCGGTCGCCATGGCGGAAGAGCTCGTGGGATGGCATTCAGATTGTTCCTCGACGCAGGGTTGGTATAGCAATGTTCAGGATCCTGGGTTTATGGCAACGATCGAGCAGGCGGAACCCGGAGTGATTAAGGTGACTCAAAATGGCAAGGACACATGGGGTAAGGTCGCCTTCGTCGTGAAGGACGTTGATCTTGATCAGACCCCGTTTTTCGAAGCGATGATTAACAAGGTGGACGAAGGAAGCGCATTCAAAATTGGAGTGGCGCCGCTCGACTGGTCTCAGATTTATATCGTCGTCCCTCCCTCGAGCGCCGACGGCATTGCCAAGGGAGAGATCAAGACCGCCACCGGATGGACCGGCAAAAAGTCATTTGTCGTCGTCATTATCGTGGAAGGCAAAGGCAAATCCGTCTGGGTCAAAGATCTGAAGATTAGTTCTTCGAAATAACTTCCCGGTCCTTTAAAGCCCTTTTTTCTCCAGAAAAGGGCTTTCTTTTTGATTACGATTGCAAATGATTTGCTTTACGGGCATCCTGAATTGTCATGCCCATCCCTTCGCTCACACTTGTGTCCGCTTTCGTACTGGGCCTCCTTCATAGCCTTGAGCCAAGCCATGCCAAGGCCGTGCTCGCATCCTACTTTTTGAACCGTCGGCGCACACTCGTGGAAGCTCTTGTCTTCGCGTTGACAGTCACTCTTGCTCATACTGTGACCATCTTCGCCATGGCCCTGGCGGGCTTCTTCCTCGGTCCGCTTTTTTCCTCGGATTCCATGGAAACATGGAGCATGCGTGTCGGCGCCGGGTTGATGATGGCCATTGGGTTCTGGATGTTTTGGAGCGAACGCAAGGCGCACTTTCATGCCGACGAGCAACTGAGCGAGCATGGCTGTCAGGGACATTTTTTCCATCATCACGATTTTCACCATCACCACGCCGCTCCATCCTCGCTTCGTGAAATCTTTTTCGTTGGTTTTTGTAGCGGGGCCGTTCCTTGCATGAGCGGTCTTGCCGTCCTGGTCATGGCATGGACGACCCATAGCCCCGCACGAGGAGTGCTCCTTGTAACCGTCTTTAGCCTGGGCCTCGGCCTGGTGGTCCTCGCCTCCTGTGTGGCCATGCAACAAGCAGCCCGCATGATGGAACGTTACTGGGATAACGCCCAAAGGTGGACACGCTATCTTCCCATCCTAAGCTCCGCACTGATTTTTCTCGTCGGAACCTATCTCTTGGCAACTAGCCTGAGCCATCCAGCCGCGGGATCGTGAAGAAAAAAGTCGATCCACGGCCGATTTCGCTCTCCACCCAAACTTGGCCGCCGTGCTGCTGCACGATCTGCTGCACGATGCTCAATCCGAGACCGGTTCCCCCATGTGAGTCTTTGGAACCCGGAGCGCGGCCGCGAGATTTTTCTGCGCGATAAAATCGCTCGAAAAGATGCGGGATATCCGTCTCCGAAATGCCGCAGCCTTGATCCACCACAGAAACCTTAATCAACGATTTTTCTGATTGCGCGCTCAACGTGATCTTGGAATGGGCCGGCGAGTAGCGGACCGCGTTGTCGAGGAGGTTGTCCATCACCTGTCGCAGCCGGCTCGGATCGCCCCGTGCACGCAAGCTTTCGAGAGTGGGCGTCACGTTCAAAACGATTTTTTGTTCCGCGCAAACCGGCTTGAAATCTTCCGATGCTTGCTTGAGCAGCGCGTGGATATCCACCGATTCAAACGAGTCCTGTGCCTCCTTCGACTCCAACTTGGAAAGAAGCAAAAGATCGCGCACAAGGCTTGAGATCCGCTCGGTGTTGCGATGCATGATCTGGATAAATTGCTTTCGTTGCGGAGCATCGAGTCCAGGATTGTCATTCAATGCCTCCAGGTAGCCTTTCACAATGCTGAGCGGAGTCCGAATCTCATGCGATACATTCGCAACAAATTGTTTGCGCGTGTTCTCGAGATGCTTGAGCCTCGTCTGATCATGCAAAACCAGGACGGTGCCATTCGCCTTTCCATCGGATCCAAGCACCGCGGAAGCGTTCACCTCGAGCAACCTCTGCGCGGGCGTGCCAATCTCCATCGTGTGGTGCAATACCTGTCCTTCCTGAAGCGCGCGCTGAAAGAGGTCATAAATCTCCTTGTTGCGAAATGCTTCTGAAAGGGAAAGGCCGACCACATCGGATGTGGCTCCAAAAATGCGTTTCAAGGCCTCGTTCGCCGCGCGAATTTTCCCCTGTGCATCAACCACCGCGACTCCCTCGAACATGCCTTGAAGGAGGGCGGAGAGAACGAATTGCGTGTTCTTCGCGCGAAGCTCAGACTGCTTCTCGGCAACCTGCAACTCCGCGATTTCCACCCAAAGACGGCCCGGCTCCTTCCAGATGGAAAACTCGCCCGACAACGGAGGCAGCCCCAGCTCCTCGCGTCTTCGACCGATCTGGCGATAGATGGTTTCGAGAACTCGCCGGGTCTTCACCAACATCAAGGCCACCGTTGCAACCGCCAATACAAAAACGATGAGCGCGGCCATGTCGATATTCTCAGCAGACTCCGGCGCTTTGAGCAATGCTAGGAATGGGTTTCTGAAAAACGATATCCCACCCCGCGCACTGTTTCGATTTGCCGCGCGATCTTGGCACCCACTTTTTCTCGAAGGCGCCGCACGTGAGTGTCGACGGTTCGAGTGTCGATGCTTGCATCATAATTCCAAACATCGCTGAGCAAACGGTCCCTTGTCTGCACCCGGCCGCGCCGTTCCAAGAGAATCGATAGGAGTTTGAATTCCGTCGCGGTCAAATCGACAGCCTTTCCTTTGATCGTGACCATGTGCCGTCCCAGATCGACCTGCAACTCATCCGCGCGCATGACTTCGTCCCCCGTTTGATGCGGCGTGTGATGCCGACGCAAAATCGACTTGGCCCGCAACACGATTTCACGAGGGCTAAAGGGTTTCGTGATATAATCATCAGCCCCCAACTCCAGCCCCACAATGCGATCCGTTTCTTCAGCCTTTGCCGTCAGCATCATGATGGGAATGGAGGAAAACTTGGAATCACGTTTCAGGGCGCGACAGACATCGGTTCCGTCCATGCCAGGCAGCATGAGATCCAGAATCACGAGCGAGGGGGGCTTTTGCTTGATGAGATTCAGCACCTCGCCTCCATCCCGTGTGGAGACCACCGCGAATCCAGCGCTTTTAAACGTGAAAACGAGCAAGTCGGAAACATCCGGCTCATCCTCCACAATCAATATAAGATCTGGCATGAAACCATCCTGCCGCGAGCAAGTTACAAAAAGGGCGCAACTCTGTTGCGTTCCTGTGACAAATGCCGACTCGGCGGGAACAGTTCAAACTAAAAAAAACGGGCACCGTACGCCAAGGAGGTGAGAGACATGATTCTCTCAAAAACGTCGGTGCCCGAGTAAGGCCATAATTAAGACAAGGGGACCTTGTCTTTTGTTCAAAAAAAACTCACATTTTTTGAATGAGTGTCGATCCGATCAACCCCTCCCACATGCAGACGTGGGTGGAAGCCATCAATCAAGCTCTTCAGCGCTACTCGGAAAAGGATTGGAATTACAGCCGCATCCGGGTTGAAGTTTGCCTGCTGGCTGACTGCCATTCCCCCTACCTGCTAGAGGTCGATTGGCTGGATTTGAAGGGAAAACAAGGTCTGGCTGCCTTTAAAACGCTTCAAGGTGAGATTACCTGGGGAGAACGGCATAGCCACGAGCTTGGCATCCTTGAAATCATAAGTCTGCGGATCAACCGGGCGCTTCTCGAGGTGACCTCCGACGCCCATTGGAATGGCATCCGACCCGTCTTCCGACTTGCCAAACACGACGATCTATCCAAGCAAGGCCGCACCCACGCCTTTTGGTACGGCGTCGAGGAAGTCGCAGGCGAAGCCTTTGAAAACCGTTAGCGGCTGTCCGAAGATGCTAAGGAGTCATCCCAAAACGCCACTCGGCCTGAACTGAGCGCATATATTCCACGAACGACACGAACTTCGCCGGCATCCACTTTTTTCCGGATCAGATTCGAGCGTTTTAATAAATCCTGGGCAACGCCGTCGACTTGGTGCCGGACCGGCTGGCGCAGCAAAGGGTCATCGAGGTGATCGCCGCGGACATTCAGCTGAATCGAATGGACAAGCGAATCCAAATCCGGCGAACCTGCCGAGGCACCCTTCGAAAGAGAGAGCGCCGCTTGAACGGCACCGCATTTTTCGTGCCCGAGAATGAGGATAAGCCGCGAACCCAAGTGGTCGACCGCATATTCGAGGCTCGCAAGAGTGGCTGGATCGAGCACGTTGCCGGCCACACGGACATCGAAAATTTCGCCCAGCCCCTGATCGAAGACAATTTCCGGCGGCACGCGCGAATCACTGCATCCGAGCACGATGGCGAACGGAGACTGGCCGCTGATGAGTTCCTGCCGGCGATGTGCATCCTGCGCCGGATGCTCTGTTTTTCCGCTGGCAAAACGCTCATTGCCCGCCTCCAATCGACGGAGCGCCTCATCGGGTGAGATCGCCGAGGACGCATGATCCGAGGCTCGCACGGAACCCATGACCAGGCACGCGATGGTCAGAACAAGACGCGCCGCGCGTAAAGTCACCGTTTCCATTTGATGCTGCAGCCCATGGATGGTTTTTGATCAGAAGGCGCAGGTTTGCCTTGAAGCATCGCGTCCAGAGCGAGAGCCAGCTCTCGGTGACGGACCGATTTTTCATCCTGCCAAGAGTCGTCAATGCGGCCGTGATATCGCAGAAGAAATTCGGATCCGACGCGCTCGTATACAAAGGGATCCGGAGTGCACACGGCACCATACGCACGCGCGACGTCTTGTGTCTCATCCCAAAGATACGGAAAACGATATCCTTCTTCCCGGGCGCGGGTTTTCATGGCATCAAAACTGTCTTCTTGATAACACATCGAATCATTGGAATTGATTCCCACGATGCGCACACCCCGGGGAGCATATTCTTTCGCGAGCGCATTGATGCGCTTCTGGACCGCGATGACGTACGGACAATGGTTGCACATAAAAATGATCCCAAGCGCCTTCGCGCCGCTGAAATCAGAGAGCGAATACGTCTTGTCATCGGTCCCTTTCAGAGCAAAATCGACCGCCGGTTTCCCGATTTCTTTCCTCGTTGAATAGGTGAGCGCCATGCAGATGAAATGACCCACCCGGGAAAGGTTGTCAACTCAACAGCTATCCTCTGAGGAATAGGCAATTAATACCTGAAATGGAAACGCGGACTGTCCTGCCTTTCCACACCCATGAAACGTGAAATCTTCCTTTTCGAGGATGGCAGCGGAGAATGACAGACTGTCTCACCTGTGATTCCTTGGCATACCTCCTGCTTTACAAGATGATGAACCGTGGTTCCCTCATCCTCCATTTTGCTCATGCCAGCGCTGAGGAAGCGCCTGGAAAAGGAAAGTTCAGTGGGTCATTTGCCCACACTGAAGGGTATTCTGAAAAAACTCGGCGCCTACACGAGCGATCCCAAGGCCACCATTGCGCAGATCGGCCAGGAGATTTCGCGCGATCCATCGCTTTCCGTGCGTCTTTTGCGGATGGCCAACTCCGCTTATTACGCGCGCCCGGAGCCGGTCGTGGACATCGATGAGGCAGTCCTTTTTCTCGGCGTCGAACAGCTTCGCATGCTTAGCATGACGACCCACTGTGTCGAGGTGTTGAGTCCTCAAGATCGGTCAGGTTTCGTCTGGGAGGATTTCTGGCGTCACTGCATCGCCACCGCACAATTTTCATGCTCCCTCGGCAAACGGTTCAAACGCGCCAAAAACAATCCCGAGCTGGATTACATGTCCGGGCTCCTGCACGATGTCGGCAAACTCGTGATCGCGATGCTCTCCCCGGAGGGCTTCGGCTTCGTCATCAGCAAAGCGCGGGCTGAAAACCTCAGTTTCCATCAGGCCGAACGACTCTATTTCGACACCGACCACGGAGCGCTCGGTGGATGGTACCTTGAACGACAAAATGTCCCTCCCGCGGTCTATGAGGCGGTGCGCTGCCATCACAACTGGAAGCTTGCCGTGAAGGACCAGGAAATCGGTGCGATCGTGAATGTCGCTGATTTTCTCGCGCGCCTTCACCAGGTCGGATGCTCCGGGAACATGGAACCGGTGCAGGGCTTTTTCACAGAAACCCCGGCCTGGAATTTTCTCGTCGAAAACTTTGAATTAAAAGAGGATGTGTTGGTGGTTACGAATCAGATCCAAGAGGAAGCGCAGAAAATCGGCACTCTTGTCGACAGCCTCATGCCCCGCAAGCGCGCCGATCCCGCAACCGGCAACGGCGCTGCCTCTCTTGGAGATCCATCATGAGCGCCGAAATTTCTTCAATCAAAAACACGGTCCTGATCGTCGACGACGATGAGCAGCTGCTCGAGCTTCTTGGCGAGATCGTCCAAGACATGGGCTGCATCAGCCTCCAAGCTTCCACAATCGCGGCGGCACGCAAATGCCTCGCCGAAAACAAAAATATCAGCGTGCTTCTCTTCGACCAAGCGCTGCCCGACGGCAACGGGCTCGATTTTTGTCGCGAATTGAAACGTTCCAGGCCTGAGACGCTGCGCATCCTGATCACCGGCTTCCCCGAAACGCAGGTCGCCCTCACAGCCATCAATGACGGGGAAATCTTCCGCTTCATCACGAAGCCCTGCACTGCGGAGAATGTGCAACTCACGCTTCGGGAAGCCATGGAGCGTTTCCGCCTCGTGCAGGAAAACCAGCGCCTCCAGGCGGCGCTCATTGCAGGAAACGAAGAGCTTCAGAAGACAAATATGGCGCTCCAACAGGCGCTTTCGAATTCGGTAAGGCTCTGCTTCGATTTGCTCGATCACTTTGACCACGTCCTTGCCAGCCATTCGTCGCGAGTCGCCAAATGGGCGACCGCCATCGGGAAAACATTTCAACTTTCTCCCGAGGAACTCAACAGCCTCGAAATGGCCGCTGAGATGCACGACATCGGCCTCATCAGCGTCTCCCGCTCCGCGCACTCCTGCCAGCAGCTCGGCTGGAATGATCTCTCTCCCTCGCAGCAGGCAGCCCTTCATGCCCATCCGAAAACAGGCTCCGAGCTCGTGCAATTTCTCCAGCAAAAGGGCGTGCCGGAAATCATTCTCGCGCATCACGAATGGTTCAACGGCAACGGCTATCCCAATGGGCTCGCGGGAGACCGCCTTCCTCTCCTTGCCGCGATCCTCGCGATTCCTGACGCCTATGACGAGGTGCCCATGGAACGCACGGACGCCGCCCGGTTCATCGAGGATAATCTGGGAACGCGATTTCATCCCGAGGTGGGACGCGCCTTTCTGCGCATCCTTCAGGACCGTCCTGAAATGGCCGAGCGCGAACGCGAAGTTCTCATCAGTGAACTCGAAGCCGGCATGAAACTCTCCTGCAACGTCTCGAGCGCCTCCGGCGTTCTCCTCGTGCCGAAAGGTCAAATTCTGACTCCCAAGCTGATCCACTATATCCTACAACACAACGTGTCCGACCCCCTTACCCAACGCCTCTTCATTTCTGTATGAACATTCGAATCTTGATCCCGGCTGTCACCGCTCTCTTGATCTGCGGTTGCGTGAGCACCGAATATATCGAAGTCGATCGCACGATGCCGCCCTACTTTCATCCCAAAAATTTCCGCGTGAGTTCGGAAGGCCGGGACGCCCTTCCACGGCGCGTGATGGTTCTGCCCTCATTTGGCAAGGCGGACGTGATGACGCTGCGGGATATTGACGAACTTCTCGTCCAGGAACTGACAAAAGCCAATGCCTTTGAAGTCGTCCTCCCCTCCCGTGCCGACGTGCAGCCACGCCGCAATGAAGAGGAATTCACGCTCGAGGAAGCACTGCCTTGGGCCGCGAAAGAAGGGGCCGACGGAATTTTGATCTGCCGCATCACGTCATGTTCTCCCCATCGCCCTCTCTTGCTTGGAACAGCCATGAAGCTTTGGAATATTCCGAAACAAACCATGCCTTGGGCCATCGATGAGACACTCGATAGCCAGCTCACCCTGGTGGCCAATGGAGCACGAAACTATTATCTCTCCGAATTTAGGGCAGCTTATCCGAATCGCCGAAGCGAAAGCATCCTGGAATCACCCCGTATGTTTTTCCAATACGTCTTTTCCGAACTCTTTACCACCCTGCCGGGAGCTCCTAAAATCCCAGAAAACCCCTAATTTTTTGAGGAAAAAGCTGGTTTAAGCCAAAAATGGGCAAAAAATGCCTAGTTTTGGTGTATTTTTTTCCTCAAGTTTATCTGGAGGATGCCGATCCGATCAATAGAGGCAGTATTGACATATGATTAATCCCATACAACCGAATGCAGGTGTCGTCCGATCCTCGGATAATACTCCCGCAGCTGGAGCTTCACCGAAAGGTGCCGCCCCGGCATCGGATGTGGCCTCGCAGGACACCGCTCAAGTATCCGCGTTCAGCCAGGAGTACGAGACATTCATGAATATGCTCCGCGGCGTTCCGGATGTGCGACCCGAAACAGTGAGTCAGGCAAAGGCAGCCGTTCATTCCTCGGTTGGCTATCCGCCCCTCGCGATTGTTTCCGGATTCGGCAACCTTGTCGGAAACCTGCCGAAGACCCCCGAAGGTTCGTAAGACGGGCCTGTCCAAGGCCCTCCACCTGCCCCGTTTTGCGGCAGGAAAACGAGAGACGGGAGATTTTGTGTCGTTGGAAAAGTTTACTTCTTAACGGCCGCGATCGAACGCGTAAGTGTCTCAATGGAATCGCCTGGTTGATATTGGAAACGCACCCTTACTGCGTCTCCCTTCTGAACAACAATCGGGCTAAAGAGAGGCAGCACAAGATATTGGCTGAACCAATCCACCGTACAATTCTCCGCAACGAGCGCTGCGAGGACATTTTTTGTGATAAAGCGCAGCGCATTCACCGTCCCTCCCGCATGGATCGGCATTTCCAGTTCGCAGGTGAATTGTTTCGGCAATTCTTGAGCGTAGAAAAACATATTATAATTCACGGGGTCGCCGAGTCCCTGCGTTTCGTCGGAAGCAACCAACGGATCGTAAAACATCGGCACGGGAGCATAATATCCTTGGAACTTGAAATTCTGGTGCACTGGCTGCACAGCCAGAATCACCGCTTCCGGAATGAAAATCGGGAGTTTTTCAAAACGCTGCGCATAGGCTCGCTTGAAGCCGTCAATCACTTCGACCTGCTTCTCGCGCAGGAGCGCGGAATGCAACATCTCACATACCACGGCATCGATCGGTTCGGATGGCAAAAAGGTCATGGCATCCGCTTCGACCACTTCGATTTTTTCCGCAAAGGGATTGAGCGCAAGGAGTCGGCGTGCCGCCTGCACCATCTCTGGATTTTTTTCCACGCACCAAACCTTGGAAGCGCGATGAGCCGCAAAAAAAGAAAGCACGCCCGTGCCGCCTCCTAACTCCACCACTTTTCCACCCTGCGGCACCACCTTCTCAATCGCCTGCTTGAACCCTGTCATGCGCGCATTGTCACGCAACATGTTCGCGTGATAATGCAGCGGAATAAATTGACCCAGTTTGGAAGAATCTTCCTTGGTAGAGGACATCATCACTGCGCATCCTTTAAAGCGACCCCTTGCATCTGTCCATTCGAAAACAGGTGGAACAGCCTTTTCTCAATATAAGATCTTTACATCACTCACGCTGAAGCGCGGGTTTCTTGGCACATGGCTTGCTTTCCTTATGGAGATCCGTCAAGGACTGATTTGTTGAAAGCCAGGCGGAAACCTACATCTCACACATGAGAGTTGCCGTTATAGGCGCTGGCCGCATGGGACGGCGTCACATTCAAATTGTCCGCGATCTTGGCCTCGAGCTGGCGGGTGTCTGCGACAGTGATCCGAAGTCCCTTGAAACCGTGCGTGAAGAGCTCGGTGTTTCCGCGGAACGCTGCTTTTCCGACGCGATGACTCTTCTCGGTAAAGCGCGGCCGGAGTGCGTCATCGTCGCCACGACAGCTCCCTCCCACTGCAATCTCGTATGCCGCTCTGCGGAAAAAGGCGCCCGCTATATTTTATGCGAAAAACCCATGGCCACGTCACTCGACGAATGCGATCAGATGATCCAGGCCTGCCGGGCGCACCAGACCAAACTCGCGATCAATCACCAGATGCGCTTCATGCAGCAATACACCGAAGCAAAACGTCTCGTGAACCTTGACTCCTTCGGAGGCCTTCGCAGCGTTTCGGTGATCGCCGGAAACATCGGCATGGCGATGAATGGAACTCACTTTTTCGAGATGTTCCGTTATCTCACCAACGAAACACCCCTGGAGGTCACAGCGTGGTTTTCGCCGGAAAAAGTTCCCAACTTACGCGGCCCGCAATTTGAAGATCAGGCGGGATGTGTGCGTTTTACGACAAGCAGCGGCAAACGCTTTTACATGGAGGTCGGCGCCGATCTCGGTCATGGAACCAAGGTGATCTATGCCGGCCCATACGGCCAAATGGTCGTGGACGAACTCGCGGGTCTCATGTCCCTCAGTTTGCGAGAGGAGCCGCAACGCGAACTTCCCACCACGCGTTATGCCACACCCTCGGTCGAAAAATCGTTGAAAATTCGGCCGGCGGAAATGCTCGATCCTTCCAAAGCGGTTCTTGAGGCGCTCATCAACGATCGCAACGCGCCCACGGGCGAGGACGGACGCCAGACAGTGTCAATCCTTGTGGCCGCTTACGTTTCCCATGAAAACGGCCATGTGCCGGTGGCCTTCGAACCTACCAAACTCCCCCGCAAACGAGTTTTTCCTTGGGCATAGCCATGGAATTTCACTCCCCCATCACCGTTGTTCGCCCGCCACAAGCGCACAGGCCCGTTGGCGCTTCTATGGATATTCCCGGTATGCGCCCCGCGGAAATCAGCCTATGATCACCACCGTCAGGCTTGGACAACGCGCCATCGGCAGAGGTTATCCCTGTTTTATCATCGCGGAGGCGGGGGTCAATCACAACGGCAACCTGGGAAAGGCGATGCAAATGATCGATGCGGCCGTCCAGGCGGGAGCGGACGCGGTAAAATTTCAAACGTTTCAAACGGACGCCATCGTCACACGCAGCGCTCCCAAGGCAGACTATCAACTCAAGCATTCGCCCCGACTGGAATCCCACTACGATATGCTGAAGCGGCTGGAGCTTTCCGCGCAGGCTCATCACGATCTTGCCCAATATTGCAAACGAAAGGGGATTCTCTTTCTTTCCAGCGCGCTGGACGAGGCGAGTTCCGATCTGCTCGAGAAGATTGGTGTCGAGGCATTCAAGGTTCCTTCCAGTGAAATTACAAATCTGCCGTTTTTGGAACACCTTGCGCGCAAAGGCAGGTTGATGATTCTCTCGACTGGAATGTCCGACCTTAAAGAAATCCGGACGGCGGTGGAAACCATCCTCAACACGCGCCACTGTGAGCTGATTCTTCTGCATTGCGTCAGCAATCATCCTGTCGAACCTGCCGAATCCAATCTCCTCGCCATGAAGACCATGGCATCGGAATTGAATCTTCCTATCGGATTCTCCGATCATGCGCTCGGAATCGAAATCTCGCTCGCCGCAGTCGCGCTTGGTGCTTGCGTGATCGAAAAACATTTCACCTTGAGCCGCAATCTCCCTGGACCTGATCAAAAAGCCTCTCTTGAGCCGAAGGAACTGCAAGCGCTCGTCCGAGGAATTCGTACGGTCGAGCGTTCACTCGGTAACGGCAGAAAGGAACCCGCAAAAAGCGAGTCGCACATGGCCGATGTCATGCGCAAGAGCCTCGTTGCCGCCATCAACCTCCCCGCTGGAACGAAGATCGCAAGGGAACATCTCGTCTGTAAACGCCCGGGCACGGGGCTGCCTCCTTCCCGTCGGGAAGAGGTCATCGGACGCACGGTCACACGCAACGTGCGGGCAGGCTCTATTCTGAAATGGAACATGTTCCGATGAAAAGGATCCTCCTTCATTCACTCGGGAATCACTCGAAATTTTCTCGCAAGCGGCTGTCCGCAGAAACATCATAAAACCGCGGATTCCTATGAAGCTCGGCGCCATCATTCAAGCTCGCATGTCTTCGGTTCGATTTTCCGGCAAGAGCCTCAAGCCGATGAATGGCCGTCCGATGCTTCATTACCTTGTGGAACGGCTTCAACATTGCGATTGTCTCGCGGAAATCGTGCTCGCGACTTCCACGGATCCCACGGATGACGAACTCGCCGCATGGGGCAAATCGCAAGGCATCGCGGTGCATCGGGGCGATTTGAACAACGTCGCCCAACGATTCGTTTCCGCCCTGGAGACGCAGGATTGGGATGCTTTCGTGCGTGTGAATGGCGATAGCCCTCTTCTGGACATTGATCTCATTCAGCAGGCTTGGAAGATTTTTCAAAGCCAGTCTTGCGACCTCGTCACGAACACCTTTCCAAAATCCTTTCCAAAAGGCCAGTCGGTGGAAATTCTTCGACGTGCAGCATTTTTGGAAGCTGCGCCCAAAATGACATCGCCGAACGATCAGGAACACGTCACGTATTATTGCTATCAGAACCCCCACGAGCTTCAGATTTTCAATTTTCATCACAACCCCGATCTCTCGCATTTGCAGTTTTCGGTGGATGACGCGATTGATTTTCAGCAATGCGAAGAGATGCTGAAACATATGATCCGGCCTCACTGGACTTACGGCCTGGAAGAGCTGGTTTCCTTGAAGCAAAAAATGTAGTTCTCTCCATGAAACACCTGAAAATTGGAATCATCGGGCTTGGAGTGGGCGAATCCCTGGCGCGAACGTTCTCAGAGTGTCCTGGCTGTGAAGTGGCGGCGCTCTGTGATTTTTCCGAAGAGAAACTCCAGAAGGTCCATGCCTCCCATCCACAAGCCACGATCACAGCTTCGGCCGATGATCTGTTTCGGATCCCCGATTTGGACGTCGTGGCAATCGCCAGCTATGACGATGCGCATGCATCCCAGGCGGTTCGCGCCCTCGAAGCCGGAAAACACATTTTTCTGGAGAAGCCGCTTTGCCAGAATGAAGCGGACCTTCGACGCATCCACAACGCATGGAAACGTCATGGCGGGAAGATTCAATTGGGATCCAATCTGGTTCTTCGTGGAGCGGAGCTCTATCGTCAGCTGCACCAGAAGATTCAGGAAGGCATTTTCGGCTCGGTTTATGCATGGGACGGAGATTATCTTTACGGACGTGTGCACAAATTAACCGAGGGATGGCGCGGGCAGATTCCCTTCTATTCGGTAATCCAGGGCGGTGGCGTTCACATGATCGATTTGATGATGTGGCTGCTCAACGAACGTCCCAACAGAGCAAGCTGCGTCGGGAATCGCATATGCACAAAAGACAGCGCTTTTCGTCATCCCGATTTCATGGCGGCCACCTTTTCATTTCCGAGCGGAGCAGTCGGACGCGTAACGGCGAATTTTGGTTGCATGCATCGGCACCATCACGTAATCAGGGTTTTCGGAACGCATGCGACGTGTATTTTCGATGACGCCGGCGCGAGACTCCATATGACGCGGGATCCGGATGTTTCCGCCACTCTCCTGCCCTTTGCATCTCTTCCATTATCCAAAGGCGTGCTGATTCCGCGATTTGTTCAGGCCATTCAAACATCCGAAGATATGACGTCAGAGACCATGAGCTTCTTCGATGCCATGAAGGTCTGTTTCGCGGCGGATGAAGCATTTCAGAAGGGCGCCACCGTTCCCATTTCTTATTTGTGAAAACAAAGACCTCCATTCCTTTTGCGCGCCCCACGATTGGCGACTCCGAAAAGCAAGCTGTTCTGGAAGTACTCGACGGAGATGTTTTAACACACGGTCCGCAAAACAAAGCTTTCGAGCAAGAATTTTCCGCATTCATGGGTGGCAGTGCGCATGCGGTGACCACCAGTTCCTGCATGGCAGCTCTGCATCTGGCTTGCTGGCAGCTCGGCTTCGGCCCGGGAGACGAAGTCCTCGTGCCTGCACAAACCCACACGGCCACGGTTCACGCGGTCGAACTTGTGGGCGCCAAACCGGTGTTCGTGGATTGCAACGAGCAGGACGGAAACATGGATGTTTCTGTCCTGAGGAAAAAAATCAGTCCAAAAACCCGGGGATTGATCGTTGTCCATTTTCTCGGAATCCCATGCCCTATGGACGAGGTCATGCAAATCGCGGACAAGCATTCACTCCGTGTGATCGAGGATTGCGCGCTGGCTGTCGGGACATACCATCAAGACAAGCATGCCGGGCTTTGGGGTGACGCCGGATGCTTCTCCTTTTATCCAGCCAAACATATCACTACCGGTGAAGGCGGCATGTTTGTCACGAAACACAAAGATCTCGCTGAGAAAGTGACCAAAGTTCGCGGGTTTGGCGTCGATCGAAAATTTGAGGAACGGAAAATTCCTGGAATCTACGATGTCCCCCAGTTGGGATTAAATTACCGAATGAGTGAGATCAACGCCGCCATCGGACGCAAACAAATCGAACGTCTTCCTGAAATCCTCGCCACGCGGAAAAGGAATTTTTCGCGCCTGAAAGCTCAGATTCTTTCCATTCTGGGGGTGCATGTCCCCGACATCCATTTTAATCATGGGAAGAGCAGCCACTATTGTCTGAGCGCGATCCTGCCCGAAAAAATCCGCTCCCATCGAAACGACCTTGTTTTGGAACTCAACGCTTCAGGCATCGGAACGAGCGTCTACTATCCTCAACCTGTCCCGCGCATGACGTATTATCGCAATAAATATGGATATGAAGCCGCCCATTATCCTATCGCTGAATTGATCAGCGACGCGTCGATCGCGCTTCCGGTTGGTCCTCACCTCGGCGAAGCGGAGATCGATGAGATCGCTGGCACATTCAAGGAAGTTGTAGAAAGGCATTTATGACCGAATTAAAAGGACGCCGCATCATTCTCATCGGAGGCGCAGGATTTATTGGACACAACATGGCCCTGGCCCTGAAGGAATCCGGAGCCGAAGTCTCCATCATGGACAGCCTTCAGGTCAACAACCTCCTCGCCTTCACATCCAACACCTCCGCAATGGTGGGACGCGATCTTTACGTGCAAATCATCCATGAGCGGTTAAATCGGTTGAATGCCGCCGGAATCCCGCTCTTCGTGCAGGACGCGAGGGATTATGGCGCGGTGTCGAAGATCATCGGCATGGTCCAGCCGCAGGTCGTGATCCAGCTCGCCGCAGTCGCCCATGCGAACCGTTCTAACAAGGATCCGTTCAGCACCTTCGATCACAGTCTGCGCACGCTGGAAAATGCGCTCGATGCATCACGGGGCCACGTCGAACATTTCATCTATTTCTCATCAAGCATGGCTTATGGCAATTTCCAGTCCGAGGAAGTGGATGAGGATCATCCGCTCAATCCCATCGGCGTCTACGGCGCCCTCAAGCTGGCCGGGGAAAAACTGGTGATTGCTTATAACCAGGTCTTCGATCTGCCTTATACGATCATCCGACCTTCGGCTCTTTACGGATCGCGTTGTGTCAGCCGTCGGGTGGGCCAGATTTTCATCGAAAACGCGTTTGCCGGCGCCAAGTTGCGAGTTGAAGGCGATGGCGACGAGAAGATCGATTTCACCTACATCGACGACCTGATTGAAGGCATTCGGCTGGTTCTCACCAAGCCCCAGGCAAAGAATCAAATCTTCAATCTCACCATGGGCCACGCCCGCGCGATCAAGGAATTGATCGAAGTCGTCAAAAAGGAATTCCCCGGCGCCGTGGTCGAGCATACTGAACGCGACAAGCTGATTCCATTCCGCGGGACGCTGAGCATCGCGAAAGCGCGCACGCTTCTGGACTACAATCCGCAGAATCCCATTGAAGTCGGATTTCCAAAGTACATCAAATGGTATCGCGAACTGTACAAAAGCCAAACCTCGTAATCGGCTTTCCCCGAAATCCGTTCCTTTATGAAGCACAAACGCAGGTCTTCTCGCAAAATCCTCGGCATCAGCCCGGTGGGCTTCAACACCTCCTGCACCCTGCTTGTCGATGGCAAGGTTGTCTTTGCCGTCGAGGAAGAACGGCTGACGCGAGAGAAACGCACGCGCTCCTTTCCCGTCCAGGGCATCCGCGAAGCGCTTAAAACAGCTTCACTCCGCCTGCAGGACTTGGATGCGATCGCCGTTTCCTGGAACCCCGCGATCAATCTCGAAGCATTCAACCTTGCTCAATCTCAGCGCCCCCGCTACCTGGGCGAGCTTTTCTACAGTGTCCCGAACTATCTGATGGCGCTCAAGGAAGGCAATTTCGCAGCAGCTGCTGAACAAACTCTCCACTTTCTCGACGAAGCCCAGGTGCGCGTCCATTATGTGACACATCACCTTGCCCACGCGGCGGCATTTTTCGTTTCACCCTATGAGGAAGCGGCGATCATGACCGTGGACGCTTTCGGAGAGAAGGACTGCGTCACCTTCAACAAAGGCAAGGCCAACAAAATTCAATCTCTTTGGTCGCAGGAATTCCCGCACAGTCTCGGCTCGTTCTATTCTGCGATCACAGAATATCTCGGCTTTCAGGCTCAAAGCGATGAATGGAAATTGATGGGCGCGAGTTCCTATGGGGATTCAAACCGGTTTTATCCGAAGCTGCGCTCCCTGATTCATTGGAAAAATGACGACGGCTTTGAATTGGATCTCACCCACTTCAACCATTATCAGTTCCACAGGCCTTCAAGATACACTCCAAAGCTCATCCAGCATTTGGGAATACCGCCAAACAGGCGCGATCAACCGCTGAATGCGGAACAATACGATCTTGCAGCCGCAGCACAACGCGTCACAGAAGAAGTCTATTTCCGGCTCCTGCAGCAGCTTCACGCCAGGACTCGTTCCAAAAATCTCGTGCTGGCAGGCGGCGTTGCTTTTAATTCAGTCGCCAATGGGAAAATCTTGGAGCAAACGCCTTTTCGACAGGTTTTCATTCCACCGGTTCCAGATGACGCCGGTGGAAGCCTTGGCGCGGCGTATCATTGTCATCACCAGATTTTTGGACAACCTCGGTGCCATATTTTGCGTTCCAACTATTTCGGACCAGGCTTTTCCAATGAGGAAATCAGGAGTCTGTTGCGCAAATTCAAAATCAACTATTCCACCCACAAGGATATCGCCCGGACGGCTGCAAAACTCGTCGCTTCCGACAAGATCATTGGCTGGTTTCAGGGGCGCCTTGAATTCGGCGACCGTGCGCTCGGAAATCGCAGCATTCTCGCAGATCCCCGGGATGCCTCGATGAAAGACCGGGTCAATGAAACGGTGAAATACCGCGAGCCGTTCCGGCCCTTTGCCCCCTCCATATTGACGGAACACATCAACGACTATTTCGAAAACGCCGTTCCCACGCCTTTCATGGAAAAAGTTTTCATGATCCGCGAAGAAAAACGAAAACTGATTCCAGCAGTGACACACGTGGATGGAACAGGCCGCCTGCAGACAGTGGATCGCAAGCAAAATCCCCTCTACTGGCAGCTGATTGATGAATTCCGAAAGATCACGGGACTTCCTCTTGTTCTCAATACCAGCTTCAACTTGAAGGGGGAGCCCATGGTCTGCTCTCCACAGGATGCCGTGCGCACCTTTTTCTCTTCCGGCCTGGACGCGCTCGTGATGGGGGATTGTTTGCTGCAAAAAGGGCATTGTTAATATCTTCATTTCCCATGCAGATCGGCGACTTTGATGTTCAAAACAGGGTTCTTCTCGTGGCTGAGCTCGGAAACAACCATGAAGGTCGTTTTGATGTGGCTCGAAAGTTGGTGGAAACGGCGGCTGAGTGCGGCGTGCCAGCAGTGAAATTCCAAACCTTTCGCACCGAATATTATGTAAGCAGGTCGGATGCCGCCAGGTTCCAGCGGCTCAAATCGTTTGAATTGACTCAAGACCAATTTCGGCAACTCGCCGACCTTGCCCATTCGAAAGGCATGTTGTTTCTTTCCACTCCATTCGATCTCGAGAGCGCGCGTTTCCTTGAGGAGATCGTCGATGCTTATAAAGTTGCCTCCGGTGACATCGCTTTTTATCCGATGATCCGGCAAATCGCGCGGACTGGAAAACCGGTCATCCTGTCGACCGGCGGCAGCGATTTGAAGCAAGTGCAGCAAACGGTTTCCATTTTGAAACGAGAATGGAAGGATTCCAAAAGAAATGGCGTTTTCGCCCTGCTTCACTGCGTCAGCAGTTATCCAGTGCCTGCGCAGGAAGCAAATCTTCGCTCAATCCATTTTCTCGCAGAACATTTTCAGGTTCCCGTGGGCTATTCCGACCACACTCTCGGAATCGAAGCTTCCCTTTTGGCGGTGGCAATCGGAGCGCGAATCGTGGAAAAGCATTTTACGCTCGACAAGCATTTCTCCGATTTTCGGGATCACCAACTCTCAGCCACCCCTGCCGAAATACGAGAACTCCTCGAAAAAATCCAACGCGCGGAAACGCTTTTGGGCAAAGCCGGCAAAGCCGTTCAAGCATGCGAACAAGCCGTGGTTCCCACCATCCGCCGGTCGATTGTCGCTTGTCGCGATCTTCCTGCCGGCCACCTTCTTGGCTTGGAAGACCTCACATGGATCCGTCCCGCGGGAGGACTTGCTCCGGGAGAGGAAGCTCAACTCATAGGCCGCCATTTGAAGCGAGCCATCCCATTTGGAGAACCGTTATTGCCCTCCGACATCCAGTGAAATCGAATGAACATTGTCTTGCTCACAACCGACACGCCCCATCACACGTATTATGCGTGGAAAATGATCGAAGCATTCCCAGTGTCCGCGATTTTCCTTCAAACAAAGCTGCCTGCTGCCCCTTTCGCCACCTTT
>Ga0207037_10009_pt1 | contig 65859 bp, 55 predicted proteins | sample Alteio_BWMinCont_75_FD_153268 | JGI IMG/M metagenome (GOLD analysis project Ga0207037, IMG submission 153268) | Enriched cells from forest soil in Barre Woods Harvard Forest LTER site, Petersham, Massachusetts, United States -... | ecosystem: Environmental > Terrestrial > Soil > Temperate forest >... | reverse complement strand
TAAAATAGAAGCTAAGTATTCTTATGGAAAACCGGGGCATATTTCCTGGGTGTTATCCATGAAATACCCTATGAAAATGCTTGCAGCAAGCAAGGCGTTCATAATCATCCTACCCTTCTATTATCTCATTACTTTTCCATTTTCACTTATCCTTAATTCGATGGATGCAAACGGAACACACACCAAAGGAACAGGCCTGATTGTGAAAGCGTGGAAATAAGTTACTTTTGAATGCATAACAAGATATGGGAGTGTAGCTCTGGTCAGATGAGTTGATACCAAGTTTATCGGCAACTCCTATTGTTTGAGACCCTGAAACAAGTTCAGGGTGACACCCTACCCTTTCTACAAACTTCCTACATTTGCGTGTAATGAACCTCTCTCTTTTCATAGCTAAACGCTACCTGGTATCTAAAAAATCGCATAATGCGATAAATATTATTTCGGGTGTAGCGTTGGGAGGCATTGCTATTGGTACTATGGCGCTCATTATTGTTTTATCGGCATTCAATGGGATATCTGACCTTGTGAAGTCGCTTTATAATTCATTTGGGGCTGATATTGAAATTACGGCTATAAAAGGGAAAACATTCCTGCCTATAGGCTCTCGCTTTGAATCTCTCCATAATCTTAATGGTATAAAATATGTAGATGAAACCATGCAGGACAAAGCGCTTTTAAAATATGGCGACCAACAAGTATTGGCCACTATAAAAGGCGTAGGCAGTAACTTTGCAGCCATGACCCATTTCGATACATTAATAAGGGAGGGCAAATATTATCTAAAGAATGATAATTCTTATTATGGTGAATTTGGTATAGGAGTTGCCGATAAACTTGGTATCAACTCATCTGACCAGAGCTACACTCCCATATCTTGTTATGCATTCAAAAGAGGGCTTGAAAACAGTTCGCTGAACCCCGAAGATGCCATTACCCAATTGCCCCTTTACCGTTCGGGTATTTTTTCGATTAATGATGATTTTGACAGCCGCTATGTAATTGTTTCGCTCGATTTTGCCAGGGAACTTTTCGATTATCACGACAGCTCGGTTACTTCCTTAGAAATTGGTCTTGCTAACCCGGCAACCTCAGATTTGGTGAAAAAACAAATCAAGGATTTATTGGGAACTGACTATGCCGTGAAAGACCGTTTTGAACAAAATGAATTGCTGTTTAAAACCCTGAAGTCTGAAAAGCTATGGACCTTTATCATCCTTGTCTTTATCCTCATCATAGCCACCTTTAACATCGTAGGTTCACTTTCTATGCTGATTATTGACAAGCAAAAAGATATCTCCATACTACATAACATGGGCGCCGAAATCAACTCTATTCAAAAAATTTTCATGTATGAAGGGATATTGATAACTGTGCTGGGGGCAGCCATAGGTTTGCTATTGGGCACGATCATCTGCGTACTCCAGATTAAATTTAAACTGGTAACTATGACCGGAAATTTTGTAGTAGATGCCTACCCCGTTTCTCTCCAGGCTTCTGATTATGCAGGTATATTAGCCAGCGTGCTGGTTATAGGGTTCTTAGCATCCTGGTATCCTGTTAGGATATTTACCGCTAAAAAATTAAAAGTTACGACCTGACGAAGGGAAATACTTTCAATTCTCCATTGTCAACTTTCAATTTTTCCCTATCCATACAAGGTAAAATATCCGCTCAAATCATTTTCTACCTCTTTGTCCATAGCATATTGAATAGCCATGGCAAAGTCGAAATAATCTTTCAGTTTGTGCTTTTCAAGCCACTTAAGGGCTTCTTCATCCTCATTTAGCATATTCGAAACAGCAGCCAATTCATACTGCTTTTCCTTCATAAGCAGTTGCAACGCGGTTTTATTGCCTATTACAGCATCTACAAAAACAGCAAACGTTTTATTATCCTGCGCCAGCAGCCAATGCGTGGCAGCCGTATTTCCAACAAGGGCAGCGCCCATGGCAGCATATTCAGGAGACTCCTTCATCAACCGGGCATATTCTGTTTTATCTCCCCTTAAAGCCTTGGTCAGGCTTCGTATTTTCTTTAATGAATGAACCATTTGCTAAATTTGCACACCAAAACGGATTATGCACTGCAAATTTAGACATTCACAATGAAATCAATCCTGCTAATAGCTTTTAGTTTTGTGACATTTTCTGCGTTTGCGCAAAACAATGCATTTATGCCTCCTCCCCCACCACCGGGCGAAACAAATATTCCGGATACATGGGGTTCCAGGTATTTTCACTTCGGGCTGAATTTTACGCCGGGTATTTATTGGGTGATTCCCAACAGCTCAAACGGAATGGGTAAAGGAGCTTTTGCAGGATATGGCTACGGAGCTAATTTAGAATTTTACTTTACCCGCAATTATGGCTTTCTGACAGGCTTTGAAATTACTACTATCAGTGCAAGATATGCTAATTCTGTCCCGAATCCCAATCCAAATGCTATTGATTCAACAACAACCAATAACGAATCGCTACAATATCTTCAGTTTCCTTTACTCTTGAAAATGAAAACAAATTCTTTTGGCAAAATACGCTATTATGGTGTAGTAGGATTTGAAGTTGGATTCTTATTAAAGGCAACTGATAATTACAATACACTCGTTATACCCAATGGGCCTTACCCCGTATCTACATTCATGCGCCCCTATTCTGGTAATGATGTTAATGTGTATGATCAAACCGATTTTTTCAGATGCTCACTTGTAATCGGCGGAGGATTCGAGTATTCTATTGCCGGAAGTACAGCACTGCAGGCATCCCTCACCTACAATAATTGCTTCACCAATATGAATAGTTCCGGTAGCAATGCTGCCAACATAAAAGGTATTGAATTGATGATCGGAATCCTTTTTTAGAAAATGAAAATAGCCCTTGTTCAACTTAATTACCATGTAGGCAACATTGAAGAAAATGTTACCAAAATAAAACATGGGATAAAAGAAGCAAAATCGAAAGGCGCTGATTTGGCCATTTTTGCCGAATTGGCTATTTGCGGGTATCCGCCTAAAGACCTTTTACTGCAAAACGGGTTTGTAAAAAAATGTGAGGATGCAGCAGCCTCTATTGCCCGCGAATGTAAAGGAATAACAGCCATTGTCGGTGGCCCATCGCATAATCCGGCCGCCAATGGCAGACCTATTTTTAACTCCGCATTTTTCCTTGCTGATGGCAAAATAAAAACCATTATTCATAAATCGTTATTGCCCTTTTACGATGTGTTTGATGAGTACCGTTATTTTGAACCTGGCAGGGATAATAAACTCATTTCTTTTAAAGGAAATAAACTGGCTATAACAATTTGCGAGGACATCTGGAACCAATGCCCTGATAGCGATAACCGGTATACCCACCGACGTTTCCCGTTGAAAGAAATGAAGGCGGGAAAAGCAGATTATATTATTAATATTTCAGCATCTCCATTCTCATATATCCATTGGGAAGAACGGCGTAAGGTAGCCTGTTCCGTGGCAAAAGAATATAAAGCCCCTTTATTTTATGTAAACAATATAGGCACCAATACCGACCTCACGTTTGACGGAAGTTCTTTTGTGGTAGATAAGGATGGAACCCCTGTCAGCGAATTAGCTTCCTTTAAAGAAGATATGGCCATTATACAGGTTAAAGGGAAGAAAATTATTGCTGCGCAAAGACTCATTTCTAATACACCTAAAGAATCTCAAAAATCACTAAAACTGAAAAAAGGAAATTCTGTTTGGTATTGCTCTAGCGACACAGACGATAATCGAATTACAAACTCCGTATACCAGGCGCTCATTCTCGGAATACGTGATTATTTCCATAAAAACAACCTACAAAAAGCTGTGCTGGGATTAAGCGGTGGAATGGACTCGGCTTTGGTGCTGGCATTAGCTGTAGAGGCATTGGGAAAAGAAAATGTGACTTCGGTAGTACTTCCATCGCAATTCAGTTCGGATGAAACCATGAATGATGCTATGCAGATACTCAAAAACACAGAAAGCCCTTATGAAATCCTATCTATTGAGCCGGGAGTTGAGGCGGTGAATGAATCTTTATCAAAAGCATTCAAAGGCCTAAAGCCTGATATTACCGAGGAAAACATACAGGCCCGTATGCGAGGATTATTTATCATGGCTGTTTCCAATAAAACAGGCGCCCTTATGCTGAATACATCCAACAAAAGTGAATTAGCTACCGGCTATGGGACGTTATATGGAGATATGGGTGGAGCCTTATCAGTTTCAGGCGATTTATACAAAACACAAGTTTACCGCATAGCAGAATATGTGAATGAACTTCATCCCGGTCTTATTCCCAAAAACATTTTAAAAAAAGCTCCTACGGCTGAACTAAGGCATCATCAAAAAGATTCAGACAGCTTGCCGGAATATGATATTCTTGACAAGATACTGGTTCAATATATTGAACAACATAAATCGGCTGCCGAAATAAAAGTGAAAGGTGCTACTAAGGAACTTGTAATAAAGGTTGTGAATATGGTAAACAAAGCCGAGTTCAAGCGCCAGCAGTTTTGCCCTATTCTCAGAGTATCCCCAAAATCATTTGGCACCGGAAGGAGAATGCCTATCGTGGCGAAATTTTAAAGGAGTTACTTACTTATATAATCGCTCATCGCCAACATTTTCTCGGGAGAAAGGTTTGTCCATTCTTCAGGAGTTAAACCGGGATGATTTTTTAATGCCGATTGAACAATATGGTAGCCGAGCGTATAGCCACCCCAATAAGGAAACTCATTTCGCACACCAAACATTACGCTATATTGAAAAGCAATACTGGTATTATCTAACTGGCTTTTTATCCTCTTCCATAACGCTTCTTCCTCATCTGCAGGTAATGTTTTTGTCCACGGACATACTGTATTGGGATAAATTAAATGGGCATACGAATCTGCCCTACCCTCAAAAACAAGGTATGTAAGCATATTCCATGGGGTTTTATTAATATCCATTTTTGTCCAATAGGTGTGATTAAACTCATGCGCTATGTTATATGAAAGCATCTCTTTCCATTTATCTATAGCAGGATTAATAGTCAGTATTATCTGTTTGCTTCCTGCCGTTAATCCTGAAACTCCTCCCATCCCATCAGTCACCATATACACATCTTGGTTAGAAGGTAAAATATAAATGGTGATGCTATCATTCTCCAAATATTTTCTACAATCAGCCAAGGCAGACGTGATTATTTTCTCCATTTCCAAACGATTATATATTACCGCAGAAATATATTTCTCTAACAGGGTAGTGTCCTTTATTGGGGTGCCCAACTTGCTTCCAACCAATTGCGAATATTCGCTTTTGGTAAAGTAGTTATTGAAAATAGGTTCGTGCACCTGCTCTTCATAAATTTCATCCCGATTAGCATAGTTCGCTTTCATGGCTTTATAATAGGCCTTGTAATAGTCTTCCAAAAACACAATTTTATCTCCTGCAGGAGTTGCGTATATGGTGGGCTGAATTGCATTTTTATCCTTATTTGCGGTTTGCTTGGTCGGATGATTGCAGGCGCATAAAAAAGAACCAACAACAAAAGCTAAAATATATCTCATACACATTATCTATATAGAATATTACTTTTACAAATATACCTTTTATGCGAGGGAATCATTTACTTATCTTACAAAATCGGTTTTATATACACTCGTGTTACCTACCTCATCGCTTACCACCAATTGGAGGTGATGGGTTCCCTTAGCAACATGTTCATCAAAGGTATAATATATCTGATTATTTTTTGGATTGAATTCCATTAGCACCCATTTTCCGTCGACGGTACATCTATACGAACCAATACCCGAAAGGTTATCGGTGATTTCAAATGCAACTTTATCGTCGTGGCCCATATTCTTACCCTTGTAAATATTTACAGGCTTTATTACAGGGCGATATAAATCGAGCATAATTACATAGCGGCCAAAATTTTTAGGGTGTACGACCATGTATCCATCTTCCCATTTACCACCTATGCTGTTTTTCCCGTTACCCTCCAGCCGCACTACCACAGCTTTTTTCAATAAGGAGTCAGGTAAGCCCGGATTGGGTTTTAGCATAAGTGTATAGTTAGCAGAAAGTGGAATATTTTCGTTTTGGATGTTATAAATCGGAGAGACTTCCATGTTGCCTTTTGAACTGTCTTCCGAATAATAAAACTTCATATTATTAAACAAATCTCCTGCCGGGATTTCTATTTTCATTCCCTTTCCCGAATAATCAAAATTTGTTCTCCAATTAGCTATAGCAGCATACTTAGCAGTATCGTTATAAATGGAAAGTGGCTGTTTATCTCCTATAATATTAAACGCCACCCTTGAAGTATTTCCGTTGTAATCACTTATCATATATTCCAGCGTTTGAATCATGTTTGTTTTGCAATCGATACGACCTTTATTTACCAACTTTTTATAGATATTTAATTTATCATTGTCTTGTAAAAAGCTATATTCTATTGTATCTATCTGGTCGTGCATAGCCGCATAGTCAATGTGTCCATTGATAAAACGCATAGTAAGAAAGCTGAGTATATTCATACGCGAATAATAAATGGTATCGCCATTATCCTTCAGTAATTTTATATAGGGGCCATTGCGGTTATCGCTACCCTCTGCAACATCATAGCAACTTATTCCGGCTCCAATACTTCCGTATGCCCGAATGGGTTCATCTGAATCAAGTTTATACTGTTTATGTACTTTTTTTACTTTGCAATAAAAAGGCTGGTGTATCCCATTTATTGTACTCGAATCATTCAGTGGGTATAGTGCAATGCCTTTTATAATGGGCGCCAGCGTATCTTCGACAACATATCCTGCAAGCAGGGGATTAATGGGGTCGTCATTTTTAGCATTTCGTATTTCAAAATGCAAGTGCGGGCCTTCCGATGCACCGGTACTGCCACTGAAAGCGATTGTGTCGCCCTTATTAACTGCAAACTGACCCGGGAAGACTGGAATATCTTGCCGGTATTTTTCCTCAGAATATTGTTTGTTTTTAACATAGCTTGTGATAGCCCTGTTAAAATGACTCAAGTGTCCGTATAATGAAACATATCCATTAGGGTGTGTAAGATACAGCGCATTGCCATATCCATAAGGCGATACTACTATGCGTGACACATATCCTTTTGCAGCAGCATGAACTGGCAAACCTTCTTTCCCATCAGTGCGGATATCAATACCTGTATGGTAATGGTCGGAACGTATTTCACCAAACGTACCTGCCAGCGAAATAGGAATATCCAATGGATTGATGAAATAATTTTTGGGTAAGGTATCTTGCGCCCGAAGAAGAGACGAAAGAAGCAAAACCGGCAAAATAAGACCAGCTTTTTTTACTACCTTATTGAATATCTTAAAGATGCCCAAAATCATCCGGTTGTATTTTTGAGTTTCGTACTTTTGCACAAAAATACCAATTACCAACCTCAAAACCCTCTGAACTATGAAGTTTACTAAAATTCTCCCCCTGATTGTGGCTATTGGCTTTACATTTACCCTATCTGCTCAATCAGATACTGTTAAAAAGGTAGATATCAAGATAACTATTGACAAAAAGGATACTCTGAAAAGAGATACCATTGTAAGGGAGATTGTAAAAAAGGATACTTTTTGGCATATCGGAGGGATCATTAATATTGCCTTTTCGCAAGTAAGTCTTACAAACTGGGGTGCAGGCGGGCAAAATTCCATTGGATTGGTTGCCATACTATGTGCTCATGCCAATTATCAAAGAGATAAAATAAGTTGGCTAAACAGTATTGACCTGGAATATGGATTTCAGAAGTTAAATAATAACCCACTACAAAAATCGACCGATAAGATAGAACTTACCTCTAACCTGGGGTATAATTTATTCGACCATACCATGGGTGGATTATTGGTAGATTTTAAATCGCAATTTGCTCCGGGATACTCATCTCCCCTTGATACAGGTTTGATTTCCAAATTCATGGCCCCCGGCTATTTAACTATAGCAGCGGGTCTCACTTATCAACCAAATAAGGCTCTAACTATATTTATTTCTCCCGCCACGCTGAAGTACACTTTTGTGGAAGATCAGGCATTGGCTAATGCGGGCGATTTTGGCGTTACACCTGCAGTTTATGATGCTAACGGAAATTTAGTCACCCCAGGAAAGGAATTGCTTGTGCAAGCTGGAGCTTATTTTAAGGGAGATTATTCGGCAACTATTTGCAAGGGAATTAATCTCACTACCGACCTTTCACTTTTCTCCAATTATCTGAAAGACCCTCAGGATATAGTAGTAGACTGGAACACGCTCATCCAAATGAAAGTAAATAAATTCATATCAGTTACTATTAATACCGAATTAATTTACGACCAAAACGTAATGATACCTCTTTACAACAGCGACAACATGGTCATCGGAAAAGGGCCGCGTACACAATTTAAAGACGTATCGGGTGTAGGGCTGGCATATAACTTCTAAATGCCAAACTCTTTCATTATTCCAATCTGGATGACGTATTTACCCAAATTGGTTATGCCTTTAGATACGGGGGTTGAGTTAGGATAATAAATCACTTCAGATATTGGTACCCTTGCTTCGTAAAAATTCACTTTTTCGCTATAGGTGAAAACATAATTGTAATAAACTCCTGCAAAAAAGTCAAGGCCTGAGCGCCTGTAAACAAACTCCAGTCCGGGAGTTAATGACCATATATCATTTACATAATGCACTCCTTTTACGGCAGAGCCGATATTTGTTCCATCCACCAAAAAACCAAGTTGGGTAGTATCGTAATAAGAGCCAAAACTATAAGTGATACTTTCAAAGTAAACGTTTACTGAAGCATTCAGCCGCATAGTTTTTTGTTTATTCAACGATACAAAATAACCAACCCCGGTGCCTATGCTCCAATCCCACATGTTTTGCATGTAGCCAATGGATGTATTGAAAAAATTAAGAGATAAATGTTTCCCCAGGTTTTCTTCCATCCCCAGCCCGAGATTATAAAAACCATTCAGGTTTTTTACATTCATATCATGCTGGAATTTATATTTATATCCTATGTTATCAGAAGTATATTGAAACTGCAAATCCTGGTTTACACTGGTTGCCGAAATATCAGTTGCAAAAAGCTTTATGCCTACAAAGTTTGGAAAAAAGGTAGTTTTCATTGTGTCGGCCATAGTCATATAGGCATCCTGCGAAAAAACAGAAGCAGTAATGAACATAAACACTCCCATCACGCCTATTTTCCGGATAACTATTTTTAAGTGCTTCAGCATTGAAAAAAAATTATAAATCGGTTGCAAGATAGGCTTTTGCCTTACTCCTCAAATTATAGGTGAGCGACATACTTTCTGCATAAGCACCGGCTGTACGAATAGCTATAATATCGCCGCGCTTTGTTTCGGGTAGTTCAACGGCTTTCCTGAAACAATCGGACGATTCGCATATCGGGCCTGTAACATCGTATTTATTTACTTCTTTTCTTTTGGCACCTGTAACATTCTCTATGGTGTGATAGGATTGATACAATGCCGGGCGCAATAATTCCGTCATACCTGCATCCAGTATGGCAAAATTGGTTTGAACTCCTTTCTTTACAAAAAGAACTCTCGAAATAAGAGAACCGCATTGTGCCACAATGGCCCGGCCGGGTTCAAGGTGTATTTGTTGCGTTGGCTCTATCTTTAAAAACTTTCTAAAGAGGCTAAAATAATTTTCAAAATCAGGTACAGGTTTCACGTCAGGGTGATAATAGTCCACACCCAAACCGCCGCCCAGGTTTATATTTTCAATAAAAATGTTCCGGTTCGAGAACCATTCCAACAGTTCATTTACCTTCAGGCATAAATTTTTAAATACGGTCAAATCGTTTATCTGTGAGCCTATGTGGAAATGTATTCCAATGAGTTTTATATTCTTGCTTTTGCGAATTACCCCAAGCGCATCGTCCAACTCCCAAACATTGATGCCAAACTTATTTTCTTCTAACCCGGTAGTAATGTAATGATGTGTATTTGCATTCACATTCGGATTTATACGGAAGGCTATGCGGGCTGTTTTATTTTCACTTTTAGCTATCGCATTCATCACTCTTATTTCTTCAATCGATTCACAATTAAAACAGAAAATGTTCTTTTTTATTGCAAACCTGATTTCCGTATCTGACTTACCTACACCGGCATACACAACATTATTGACCTTAAACCCACAATCAATAGCCTGTTTTACTTCGTTGCCGCTAACACAGTCAGCGCCGAAACCGGCAGTCTTAATTAGTTTAAGTATATCCTTATTCGAATTTGCTTTCAGTGCATAATGCAATTCAATATTATGCTTTTCTGCACTTTTTATGGCCGCTTTTAATGTTTCTCCTAATAGCTTGGTATCGTAGAAATAAAAAGGTGTAGGAATATGCTGGAATTTTTTCAATAAGGCTGCACTAAACATATCTTTCAATTTATATTAAATAATCCTTTATTCAATGCCAGCAGGGCGTCTTTCTTATGTTCGGCTTTTACCAGCACGGAAACATTATTTTTGCTTCCCCCATACGAAATCATCCGGATGGGAATGTCTTTCAGCGCATCAAATATTTTACCGGCATACCCATGCTTGTCCGCCAGAAAATCACCTACCACACAAATAATAGTTTGATCTTTTTCTACTTCTACCGTTCCGTATTTTTTCAACTCTATAGTAATCTCATCTAAATGCATTGTGTCATCAATCGTGAGAGAAACAGCCACCTCCGAAGTAGTTATCATATCAATCGGCGTTTTATAACTTTCAAACACCTCAAACACGCTGCGCAAAAAGCCATACGCCATCAGCATACGGGTCGATTGCATTTTAATAACCGTGATGTTGTCTTTGGCAGCAACTGCTTTAATATCGTCACCGGATGCGTTACGGCTTATGAGGGTACCTCTCGCCTGAGGTTTCATTGTATTGAGAAGCCGCACCGGGACATTCCTTTTTTTAGCGGGACGTATACAATAAGGATGTAATATTTTCGCGCCAAAATACGCTAATTCGGCCGCCTCATCGAATGAAAGTTCGGCAATGGGAAATGTATTAGGCACATAGCGGGGGTCGTTATTATGCATGCCGTCAATATCTGTCCATATTTGAATTTCATCTGCTTTTATGGCAGCGCCGATAAGCGAAGCTGTATAGTCGCTACCGCCTCTTTTCAGGTTATCTACTTGCCCGAATGCATTGCGGCAAATATATCCTTGTGTTATAAATAATCCTGACTTGGGGTGCTTTGCTAATTCTTCCTTAAGATGCGTTTCGATATATTCCATATCGGGTTCTCCATTCTCATCAATTCTCATGAAATTAAGTGCCGGTAGCAATACTGATGCAATCTTTTGCTCTTCCAGGTAATAATGAAACAAGGTCGTGGAAAGCAATTCACCTTCTGCCAAGATTGTTTTCTCCTCATTGTGGGTGAACATATCTATGGTGAAGGACCTCAACAAATTAAAATGTTCAGTAATTACCTCGCTTCCGTTCTTTTTAAACGCATCTGTGGTAAAAAGTTTATCAACCGTGTCTCTATACTTTGGTTCAAGCTCATTAATAATGTGGGATGCCTCTTTGGGTTTTTGCTGGAAGAGTGCGTTTGTAATTTTAACCAGCTGGTCGGTAGTACCGGACATAGCAGATAATACGACCATCTTCCTGTTGGAATAATTAACCAGTTTGGCCACAGATTTTATTCTCTCTGCGGAGCCAACAGATGTGCCTCCAAATTTTAATATCTGCATTAGTTTAGCGCTTTGGGGCTGCAAAAGTAAGAAAAGAAGCACTCTCCGTTGAAAAGTAAATGCCCTTTCTTAATCCAGACGTTGGCGAGGGTGGTATACTACGTAATAAATAATAGGCAGTATAAGCAGAACCAGTATGGTTGCCGAAACTAACCCTCCAATCATAACAATGGCAAGTGGCTTTTGTGCTTCCGAACCAATACCGGTACTTATTGCCGCAGGGAATAAACCAACCATATCTATCAAGGCAGTCATAACTACAGGACGAACTCTTTCCCTTACTCCATTAATAATAGATTCTGTCAGATTCTGCTTATGCTCTGTATTTCGTTTAAACTGGACAATAAGTATAACCCCGTTTTGAATACAAACCCCAAACAAGGCTATAAATCCAATACCTGCCGATATACTAAAATTGGTATTAGTAATTAGGAGTGCAAATATCCCTCCGATTAAAGCAAACGGAACATTCAGAAGAATAATGGTAGAATCGCGTAAATTGCCAAAAGTCGCAAATAAGATAATAAAAATCAACAGCAAACTGATAGGAACAACTTGTTTAAGCCTGTTTACAGCCCTTACCTGGCTCTGGAATTCACCAATCCATTCTATTTTATAACCTTTTGGTACTTTCACATTCTCTGTTCTCCGCTGCGCTTCGGCAATAGCGCTGCCCATATCCCTGTCGCGAACAGAAAATTTAACAGCTATTACCCGCTGGTTATTGGTCCGGTATATAGAACTGACACCTGTTTTTTGTGTTATAGTAGAAATTAATTTCAGCGGTACTTCACCTCCATTTATAGTTGGCACCATCAGGTTCCCCAGTCCTTCCTGCGTTTGTCTGAACTGAGGCGCATAACGCACTCTCAGGTCAAATAATCTCTCACCTTCAAATACTTGAGTAGCAGCTTGACCACCTATGGCCATTTGCACCACTGCATTGGCATTAGCAGTACTTACCCCATATAATCCCATTTTATCCTGCTCCAGATCAATATCGAGTTCAGGCTGTCCCAGGTTTTTTAATACGCCCAAATCTTCGATACCCTTGATTTTGGTAAGGGTATCATAAATTTGCGCGGCCTTTTCATTCAGCACTGCAAAATCAGCGCCTGAAATTTGGCATCCCAGGGCGGCATTCATTCCCGAAACGGCTTGTTCCACATTATCACGAATAGGTTGGGAGAAATTAAAAACTACTCCCTCATGTTTCCTAGCCAACAAATCATTCATTTCATCAATGAGGGAGTCTTTACTAATGTCCTGCTTCCATTCTTCTTTAGGATATAAAATAACATCGCACTGTATATCGGAAAAAGCTTCCGGGTCAGAGCCATCGTCTGGTCTTCCGGTTTGCGACACCACCGTTTTAACTTCCGGGAAGCTGCTCAATTCTTTGCGCATACTGTCTGCCAGAGCAGATGAATTCGGAAGCGCGATTCCTAAGGGGGTTTGGGCTTTTACCCAAAGAGCACCTTCATCTAAATGAGGCAAAAATTCCGAGCCTAAAAAGGTGGCGATATATAAACTTCCCCCCAGCAATAAAAAGGCGCACAAAAGGCTCATCCGTTTATGCCGGAACGTATAATGGAAAAGTTTCATATATCCTTTTTCCAATCCAATAACAATAGGATTATGCTTTTCGTAAACATTTTTATTCATTAATAAATGTATCAGAACGGGGACAAGAGTGAGCGTAAAAATCAAAGCTCCGAGTAATGCAAATCCTAATGTGTAGGCAAGTGGTGAGAATATCTTTCCTTCCACATTTTCAAAAGAGAATATGGGGATTAAAGCAGTTATGATAATAAGCTTTGCAAAGAGTATGGCTTTACCCATATCCATAGTGGTGTTTTTTATCCACCCCATCTTTGCCCGCTTGTTAAATTTTTCCTTGCCGAGTTCTTTATATTTTCGGTCGAATACTACAAAACATCCCTCGACCAACACTACCGCCCCATCTATAATAATCCCAAAGTCAACTGCACCCAATGAAAGCAAGTTGACAGGCATTCCTTTTATAAGCATACATATGAATGCAAATAGCAGGGAAAGCGGCACGATAATAGCCACAATTAAAGTAGCCCTCCAATCGGCCATAAACAAAAACACAAGGGCTATTACCAGCACAATCCCTTCTATCAGGTTATGCAACACGGTCTTGGTACAATAGGTAATTAGTGTATTGCGATCATAGAACGGTACAATTTTTACATCGGAAGGAAGTATGGATGTATTTAGCTCATTTATTTTGGCCCGGACAGCTTTTAGCACTTGCTGCGGATTCCGCCCTTTGCGCATCACAACCACCCCTTCCACTACATCGTTGGCAGTATCCATGCCCACACGGCCCAGGCGGGGCATAAAATTTACTTTTACATCGGCCACATTCTTCACCAATAGTGGCACGCCATTCATGTTTTTAATGATGACGTTTTTTATCTCATCAATGTTATTCAGCAAGCCAATGCCCCTTACAACAAATGATTCTTCTCCCTGGTCAATTACATCGCCCCCTGCATTGATATTACTATTTGATACTGCATTGTACACATCCAATGCGGTAATACCATACTTACGCAACAAATTGGGGTTTACATCTATTTCATAATCTTTTGTTGGGCCTCCATAGCTGTTTACATCAGCTACTCCTTCCACAGAATGGAGGTTGCGCTCTATAACCCAATTTTCGATGGTTTTTAATTCAAGCGGGTTCTTATGTTTGCTTTGAACAGTAAAACGATATATTTCATCCGTTGGCCCATAAGGCGGCTCCACTCCGGGCTGCACTCCGGTCGGCAATTGCACATTGTTCAATAAATCCATTACCTGCGCACGTGCATGGTAGTCGTCTACCCCGTCATTAAAAATAATGGTGATTTGAGATAGCCCGAACATGGTAGTGGAGTGAATGGATGTTTTTTCCTGCACCGAATTCATTGCCAATTCAATGGGTATGGTAATTTGGCGCTCTACTTCTTCAGCCCCTCTACCCTGCCATTGTGTAATAATAATTATCTGGGTGTTAGTAATATCAGGATATGCCTCAATGGGGGTCTGATTGTAAGCTATTGCACCTAATATGCCAATAACAAGGGTGGCGAACAGAATAAAGATTTTATTCTTTAAAGAGAAGGCTACTATGCTTTTTACAAACTTATTCATCACTATAGGGTAAACTGACATAAGAACTATGGAAGTATAACAACCCAACCATAGAATCAATGTTGCAAACAGCTATCCATGCCGTTCGCAACAAAGCTATGCAACAAATATAGTGAAATAAAGAAACAGGACTTGACAACAGAAATTACAAGTCTTCTGGGAAGAATATGTGATTAATCTACCCTATGCCTGGGGTTATAAACCATATTAAAAATAATGGGAAGAATAAGTAATTGAAGTATGACATCCGTAATCAATCCGCCTATCATAACAATAGCAAGGGGTTTTTGAGCTTCCGAGCCTATGCCTGTACTTATGGCAGCAGGAAACAGGCCTACCATATCGATTAATGCGGTCATCATTACAGGCCTAACCCTTTCACGAACACCTTTATATATAGATTCAATAAGATTATGCTTTAACTCTATATTACGTTTAAATGCACCAATCAGAATAACGCCATTTTGAATGGAGACTCCAAACAGGGCAATAAATCCAATACCTGCTGAAATGCTAAAATTGGTATTTGTAATTAGAAGTGCTATAATGCCCCCTATCAACGCAAACGGAACATTAAGCAGAATGATACTGGAATCTCTCAAGTTTCCAAATGCAATAAACAGGAAAATAAATATTAATAAAAGACATATAGGTACTACTTGTTTCAGTCGGTTTGTAGCTCTTACCTGGCTTTCGTATTCTCCAATCCAATCAACTTTATAACCTTTGGGAACCCTAATATCTTTTGTTCTTCTTTGCGCTTCGGAAATAACCCCTCCCATATCCCTTCCACGAACAGAAAATTTAACAGCAATTACCCGCTGATTATTCGTCCTGTATATAGAGCTTATCCCGGTATGCAAAGTAATGGTGGATATTAATTTCAGAGGAACCTCACCACCATTCATAGTCGGAACCATCAAATTACCCAATTCTTCTGTTGTTTGCCTAAACCCAGGTGCATAGCGTACCCGCAGGTCAAATAATCTTTCACCTTCAAATACCTGTGTGGCCGCCTGACCGCCTATTGCCATCTGAACTATGGCGTTAGCATTGGCAGTATTTACTCCGTACAGGCCCATCTTATCTTGTTCCAAATCAACATTGAGCTCAGGTTGACCCAGGTTTTTTAATATTCCTAAGTCTTCAATGCCTTTTATTTTTGCTAGTGTATCATAAATTTGTTTAGCCTTTTCATTCAAGACCGTAAAATCGTCTCCCGAAATCTGGCAGCCCAATGCAGCATTCATGCCAGAAACAGCCTGTTCCACATTATCACGAATAGGTTGGGAAAAGTTAAAAACAACTCCTGGATGTTTCTTCACAAGAATATCATTCATCGCATTAATGAGAGAGTCTTTGCTTATATTCCGTTTCCATTCCTCCTTAGGATACAGTATAACATCACATTGTATGTCTGAAAATGCTTCCGGATCGGAGCCATCATCCGGCCTGCCTGTTTGTGAGACTACTGTTTTTACTTCGGGGAAGCTGCCTAATTCTTTTCGCATTGTATCTGCTAATGCAGCAGAAACCGACAAATCAATTCCCAAAGGAGTTTGTGCTTTTACCCATAATGCGCCTTCATCCAAATGAGGTAAAAACTCAGAACCTAAAAATGTAGCTGAATACAAACTTCCACCCAGAAGCAATACTGCCATAATGAGGCTTAAACGCTTTCTTCTGAAGGTGTAGTTAAAAACTTTTATGTATCCGTTTTCAAGCCCTGAAACAATTGGGTTATGTTTTTCATGTACATTTTTATTAAGTAAAAGATGTATCAATACAGGAACAAGAGTTAAGGTAAAGATGAGTGCACCCAAAAGTGCAAATCCCAAGGTAAATGCTAAAGGAGAAAAGATTTTACCTTCTACATTTTCAAAAGAAAATATAGGAATAAGTGCCGTAATGATAATAAGCTTTGCAAATAATATCGCTTTTCCCCTATTAACACTGGTATTTTTAATCCAGCCCATTTTTGCACGCTTATTGAATTTTTCTTTGCCCAGTTCCCTGTACTTACTATCCAACAATACGAAACAGCCCTCCACCATTACTACTGCTCCATCAATAATTATACCGAAATCAACAGCGCCAAGAGAAAGCAGGTTAACGGGCATTCCCTTTAACTGCATGCATATAAAAGCAAACAGGAGTGAAAGTGGTATGATTAGGGCTACAATTAAAGTTGCCCGCCAATCGGCCATGAAGAGGAACACAAGAGCTATTACAAGGATAATTCCTTCGAGAAGATTATGTAAAACGGTATCGGTACAATACGTAATAAGTGTATTACGGTCATAGAACGGCACAATTTTAACATCGGAAGGAAGTATGGAAGTATTTAATTCTTGAACCTTAGTCCTTATTGCTTTCAATACCTCCTGCGGGTTTTTTCCTTTGCGCATCACCACTACACCAAGTACCATATCCGTTGCACTATCCATACCAACCTGGCCGAGTCTCGGTATATAATTTACTCCCACGTCAGCTACATTTTTCACAAGGAGGGGTACACCATTCATATTCTTAATGATGATGTTTTTTATTTCATCTATATTATTTATCAACCCAATGCCACGCACAACAAGGGACTGCTCCCCTTGCTTTATTACATCACCCCCTGCATTAATATTACTATTGCTTATAGCGGTGTACACATCAAGGGCTGTTATCCCATATTTTTTAAGCAGGTTGGGATCCACATCTACCTCATAATCCTTTGTGGGCCCGCCATAGGTATTAACATCTGCAACTCCTTCAATTGATTTTAGTTTGCGTTCAATAATCCAATTTTCGATGGTTTTTAATTCAAGTACAGATTTCGTTTTGCTCTGCAGCGTGAATCTGAATATTTCATCAGTAGGTCCGTAAGGTGGCTCCACACCAGGTTGCACACCTGTAGGCAGTTGAACATTTCCGAGTAAATTCATTACTTGTGCACGGGCATGGTAGTCATCCACGCCATCATTAAAAATGATAGTGATTTGAGATAGCCCGAACATGGTAATGGAATGAATGGATGTTTTCTCCTGCACCGAGTTCATGGCTATTTCAATGGGAATTGTAATCTGCCTTTCAACCTCTTCTGCACCTCTTCCCTGCCATTGTGTGATAATAATTATCTGTGTATTAGTGATGTCAGGATAGGCTTCAATAGGAGTTTTACTATATGCTATTGCACCAAGTATGGCAATAACAATAGTAGAAAAGAGAATAAATAATTTATTCTTTAATGAGAAAGCAACTATATTTTTCACAAACTTGTTCACCTAAGCACATCTATTGTCCATATACATAAAGGCTGTTCTTACAAACCACCACTTCACCGGGCTTTAATCCTTTCGATACATAGGCTTCTGTTTCATTCGTGCCTTCAATGGATATCTGGCGTTTCTCAAATTTGCTATTGTCTTTTGACACCATTACATAATAATCGTTATCGTAAAATACCAACGCTTCTTTGGGAACTGCGAGCGCTGTTTTATGCTTATCGAGATCCACATTTACGGTAGCAAACATGCCTGCTTTGAGCAACCCGTCCGAATTGTTAACTACTATCCTCGCCTGCATAGTGTTGGCCGAAGAATCAAGCATATTGGCAATTTTAGAAATTGTTCCTTTTATTTTTTTATCAGGATATGCAACCGTAGTAATATCTACCGAGTCGCCAACAGCTATTTGCGGAATATCGTTTTCATAAACATTCGCCTGAACCCATACCGTTTTTAAATAAGAAATGGTAAATAAGGGACTTGTATTATCTGCTCTCACATTCATATTTTCGCTAACCGATTTAGATACTACATACCCATCAATGGGCGATATTATGGTGTATGTAGCATTGGTATCATTCCCCGATACCTTATATGTTTTAAGATAGGTTTGTACCGTTTGGAGGGCTGCTTGAGCTACTTTATAATCATTCTGCGCCTGCATCACATCCTTTTCAGAATATACTTTTGTTTTGTATAATTCATTCGCTATATCGAGGTTTCTTTTAGCTGTTTTTAATTGTCCTTGTGCAACAGCATACTGTCCTTCATAATTACTGACATCCGCACTTTTAAGTACGGCAAGGGTTTGTCCTTTGCTTACATAATCGCCCTGCGAAACACCCACCTTCATCACATTTCCGCTAACGAAGCTATACACCGGAGACAGGTAATCCAAATCGAAAGTAACTTTACCACTCAGGCCCAGGTTGGTTCTTTCTTCTTGCATTTTAACCGTATCGGTAGTTATCTGTTTCATCTGGATGGAATTAAGCTCCACTAAGTTTGAATCGGTGTTCTGTTCTTCGGTTTGCTGTTCAGCCCTCTTGCATCCGCAGAGAAAGAAAACAACAATCACTACTAATGAAAATATCTTGTTTAACATGGGTTATTTAATTATGTCTATTCCGGTTGTGTAATTAATGGCATGTATGGCATTAAAATATTGCACCCTCATATTAATGAGGTTTGTTTTACCGTCAATGTAGGTGCTGATCTGGCTCAATAAATCAAGCAGGTTAATGTATCTTTTATCATAATTTATTATCGCATTATTCATCATTTCATTTAAATCGCTTTCATATTGCGAATCTATCTGCGAATATTGATTGTTAATACGATATAAGTTAGTAAAAGCCGCAGTTACCTGGTTCATTACAGAATAAAGGGCGAGGCTATCATTCAAATCAGCCTGGCTTTTTGCTTCCTTGGCCGAACGGATATTTCCTTGGTTGCGATTGAATACCGGCAAATCTATATTGGCCGTAATGCCCCAGTAATCCGGAACCACAGAGCCTGCGCCTACATTAGCTATTCCCAACGTAAGGTCAGGAACCCCTGTTGCACGTTGCAGTTTAAGGTTTTGCTCGCTATACTTAACTCCAGCATATGCCAGTTTAAGGTCCGGGCGATTGCTTTTTGCACTATCCAACACAGTAAGATAGGGAGGTATCTCCCCATTCGGAATTCCCAGGTCTTTTACTACTATGTATGTATTGCCGGGATAAACAAGTAATATCCCCAAATCTTCTTCATCATTTGATACTGCTTGCCTGACCGTAATTTCCTGCGCCACTATGTCTTGCAGCTGGGCCTGCAGGCGTATTACATCATTGCCTGATTCATTACCCAATTTGTATTGTGCCCGGGTGCTTTCTACCAGGTGTTTTATTTTTCCTTCTTCATCAATATACATGGCTACCAGGCTTTGATTATTATACAAGTCTGATATATCGGTATACATTTGATATTTCAGGCTACGCAATAAATCGGCCAGTTGAAATTGACTTTGAGTAACCCCTATTTTAGCCAACTTGGCTGTAGCGTTGTGCCTGCCGCCAATGGTAAGCAACTGTTGAAGTTGAAAGGTTCGATCAACCTCTCCCCCCGGATAGTTGTTATCGAAAAACTTTTTACTGTCTTCATTATATAAGGTCTGTCCGTATGTAAGGTTAGGGTTGTACCAAAGTTTTGCCTGCAAATAACCAGCCTGGGCAATTTGCACATCATATTGCTTAGCCAGCAATGAAAGATTCTTCGTTACAAAACGTTGTTCAGCAAGTGGAATATTAATAACCACTGTATCTTCTTTAAAAGGAGTTGCTGTTTGGGCCTTAGTACTTTGGATAGTACATAAGAAGCCAATAACTACAAGGTACAATGAACGATATTGATTTATTTCCTTTAAAAGCATTATAGGGCTATATTATTATGGGCACAAAAGTACACCGCTTTAATTATCTAGAAATTAGAATTGCATTAGAATTTGTTAATTACAAGTTAATAATCACTATGTTCTTCTTACCCTCTATTGTTCAAATGTTACTGTGAAGATGGTTCCTTCATTAAGTGCAGATGTTACCGCAATTTTACCATTATGCAAGCGGATTATTTTCTCTGCTAATGAAAGGCCAATACCTGAACCCGGAAGTTTAAACGCATTAGACGCCCGATAAAATGGCAGGAATATATTTTGCAGCTCTTTATTATCTATCCCTATGCCTTTATCTTTTATAGAAATTTGCGCCACTTTTTCGTTATAAAAAACAGAACAAAGCACCTCTTTATTTTTTGAAAACTTAATGGCATTTTTCAAGATATTGCTGATGGCAATAAATAACAAGCGCCTGTTTCCCTGTATCGTATATTTTTCCGTATCCTCGGGCAAGTTATAAGTAACCTTCACCACCCCGGTATTATTATCCCATTCATCTACCACTTCCCACACCAACTCATCCAATCGCACTTTTTGCACTTCGGTAGAATCAATGCTTGCCTGCGATAATTCAAGCAAACTGGTAATTAGGGCATTTAACTTTTCGGCTTCGGCAATAATACCTTGCAATGTATTTTTATATTCTTCCCTTGTACGATCATTTTTCAAGGTTACTTCTGCTTTACCCATTATATTTGTTAAGGGTGTCCTTAGTTCATGCGAAGCATTGGTAATAAAGGCTTGCTGGTCGTTAAAAGATTGTTCCAGGTGTTCCAATAAGTTATTAATCGTATTGGATAGTTGGTTTATCTCGTCGTTTTTGTAACGGGTAAGCGTAAGCCGCCTGTCAAGGCTGGTAGAGCGGATAATTTTTAAATTGTTCGTTATTTTTAAAATAGGACTCAACGCCAGTGTTGCAAATAATCGCCCAACCAAAAAGGTAATCCCCAATGAAACTAGGAAGGCAAAGAGCATAATGTATGCCAGTCTTCTCATGCTCTGATAACCCGAATCGTCGATAGCAGAGGCTATCACTACAAAATTTCCCGAATTATCTATGTAATATAACCCTACAACTTGCTCTTTTCCTTCGGTAAAATGAATTTCCTTCTTTTCTATTACCTGTTGAATAATGGCTTTTGACCACCGGACCGTATCTTCTTTAATAAATACAGGTTCAAATCTATCGTTGTAAATGCGGGTAACTTCATGTGATAATGTTTGAGGATATATCTCTTTTACCTTCTTATAATCTTCAGGCGACATATTATCCTGGGCAAGATATAGCTCACCTACAATCAATGCCCTGTCACCAAGTTTAGCGTAAAAATTATCCTTCCTGTTTTTTTCAACGAGTATAAATATGCCCAGTAAAACAATAGCGAGCAACACAGCAAACATGAAAGTAAACTGAAATAAAAGTCTGTTTTTAACTTTCATACAGCGGCAAAATATGTAATTTGTCTATGGTCTTCATACCGTATTGATTAATCTTTTAGCATGTATCCCCTCCCGATTACCGTCTGAATAAGCTTTTTCGAATGGTTTTTATCAATCTTAGTGCGAAGATAGTTGATGTATACATCAATAAGATTTGTTCCCCGGTCAAAGTTTATACCCCACACTTTTCCTGCAATTTCATTGCGCGACAATATTTTGTTTTTGTTGGCGGCCAATATTTCCAATAGGGTAAATTCCTTCGTGGTTAACATTACTATTTTACCATCTCTATACGCAACGCCCTTATCGCAATCTACTTCCAAATCAGCTATCTTATATATCCTGCCGGATGCCAGGTTATTTCTACGGGTTAAGGCATTTATCCTTGCCAACAATTCTTCAAAATGAAAAGGCTTTGTAAGATAATCGTCGGCTCCATTTTCAAAACCATGTATTTTGTCGCCCACCGTTCCAAGCGCGGTAAGCATTAATATGGGCAAGTCTTTTTTATGTGCCCTTACTTGTTTACACACATTAAATCCGTTGAGCCCAGGAAGAATAATATCCAGAATCATCACATCAAACTCCTGGCTTGTAGCTATGGAGGCCCCTTCTAGTCCATCGGTAACAATAGTTACATGGTGTTGCTGTTCTTCCAAGCCGGTTTTTAAAAATGCGGCCACTTCAGGCTCATCCTCTATCAACAGAATATTCATACCGGCCATTTTATCAAAAGTAAGCAAATATAGAGCTGCCACTTATTGAGACCTTAAATCTAGATTAATAATTGTTAAATAAAAAAATCCCTGCCGGTTGTGACAAGGACTTTTGAGTTTGTGTTGGAAATCTGGTTTATTTGGTAACGTTCTTAGCGTTAGTAGTAGCTTTCTTGGCAGATGTTGTACGGTGCGGAACCTTTTTAACATCCTTTTTAACAGGCTTCTTGACTGTTTTTGTTTTATTATCCGGTGTAGGTTTTGCAGCCTGGTATGAAGAAGCACCTGCAGCACCTGAAAAAATAATAACAGCAATTGCAAGGATAGTAAGCTTTTTCATACCCGAAATAGTTATTCGTCACTTAAATGTATTCCAAAGAAAATAATACTTTATGAAGACAACATGAAGAGCGCTTCATTAACAATAGCCCGGCACAAGGCTATTCCCTTATCAATTGGCCGGAACCACTCCCAGATATATATTGAACCACAGGGGAACCGGAATAATATACATTTCCCTCCCCGGAAATTTTAACGGCCAGCGTGCCACCTGAACAATTCACATAACAATCGCCGGTTGTATTCGAAGAAACATAGGCGTAATTAGACACAACCAGGTTGCTGTTATATACAAATCCGGTTCCGCCAAAATAATTGGTAAAGAAATTCTCACACTGCCCTGAAAGTGTTAGGTCGGCGGTCCCAAACATGTGTGCATTAATATATTTCGAATTGACGGTAAGATTAATATCGCCCGGGGAATTGGTTGTATATAGTTCCAGTGAATCGAAGGTAAGAATTCCCTGGCTATATACTGTTCCATACCCAGAATTGGTTATGGAGGTGAGCTGAGGCATGGTTATGTATACATCAATGCCACTTTTTTTATAGCTCCTCAACCAATTGCAAATATTATTGTTGTGGAATGTAAGAACTCCGCCACTTACATTGGCACTTATATTGGAAAGGAGATTACCACCGCCTTCAATAGTTACCTTTTCGGGGTTGCCCACGTTGATATGCACGTTGACATTATCGTTCGTTACTATTTGAGTAAAAAAAGGCACTTCACGAACCTGTGAGCCGGGTTTGCCTGCACTGTCAAAACAATCGCACACAGGAGCCTTGCAACTGTTTAACAAACCAATCAGTATTCCTATTATCCACCAGGGCTTTCTCATTCAGCTTTCATGATTTATAATTTATATCCTACCCCCCACTCTATAAAATCGGCCTTGGCAAAATGCGTAAGTAAGGTAAGGTTTGCAATAAGATGTTTCCCCGCATAGTACCGGATTCCTATCCGGTTATACATATAGCCATTGCCATTGTACTTAGTATATAGATATCCGCCCATTTCCAGGGGTAATGATAAATTGCCAAGCATTAATTCATAGGCTGCTTTTAATCCGAATTGGGTTGCCGAAAAATTATTCTTCAGGGTTACACTGTCTGCTCTTAGCCTTTCAGCGTTTGCCTGGTTATTGAAAACATCTAAACCAACACCCAGTTTGCTTTTGCTGCTTAACCTGCGAAAAGCAATATAAGATAATGTAACATCCAGGTAGCGTTTTCCGCCCGGGGGCTCCACTTCTGAACCACCTACAGCCGCAAAAAATTCATTTTCTGTTTTTTTCGTTTTTGTTGTATCGGTAAATGCTTTTACAGCGCACTTGCCAGCATTGCCAATACAATAGGAAAGACCTGCATTCGCGGTAATCAGGTTGATACCTAAATTTGGGGTTTGGTAAGCCCCGTTAGAGCAATGGGTCACACCAATCCCGGTTTCCAGCCGAATGGTTTTAGATAGATAAATATGATAATCTAACCGTAAATTAACCATGGCATCCAGATGCGAACCTATCACATCATTTTTATGATTATCGAATGCATTAAATATGGTTGGAAAATAGGATAGTCCTATCCCCACCCGGAAGTAGAGCCCTTCCTTGAAACTTTGCTTTAAATGAAAGTTGATAAAAGGATATGCGCCATATTCGGTACCCAATTGAGCTGGGTTATTTAGGTATGCATCAAAAAGAGCGATACCCACTTCAGGGCAGTGGTAAGCATTTAACCAATTATCCTGCGAAGCAGGCTTAATCGTATAATCGAGTTCAAAGGCAGGTACATGCCCCTCTATAAGTATATTCATGCTACTTGTGTATAGCGGCAGAATAAAACCGTAGTGTAAATCGAGTGTTACCCATGAACCGGTACGGACACTATCCTGGCATTTACCATCAGGCCGGAACAAAACAATTGCACAAAACAATAATAGAGCGCTGCGAATATATTTCATAGTTAATACTAAGGGGTAGTTGTGGAGTTCTTCCACCGAAAGGTCTCTATTAAATGCTTTATGTCTTCTTTCACAAAATTAACTACCGGCTGCAGAGAGTCTTTATTTGGAACCGCATAAAAATACAATGCCCCCCTCACAAAATGATGGGTACTATCAGTGAGGTAGAACTGCATATTAGAAGCAGCATTTCCTTCAATATCATATATCGTTCCGAATATTCTGTCCTTTGTGTTCATTACCTGCTGCTCATTAATAGCCGATGCTTTAATTTCATGCTCTACCACAAACCTCCTGCATTCTTCCACATAAACAGACAGACTAGTATCTATCGTCAGGTAGCTCATATATATATTGCATTTAAAGCGCGGAAATACGACATTCAGCCAATAGGGATGCCTCCCTGAAGCAGTATCGGGTATAACAAAGGCATAAGCCGGATATTCAAAAGTAAAGGGACATGTGGAGTTATATAAGGTATACTTCCTTTCGGGCAAGGTGATGCGGAAATATCCCGTTCTTTTGGGCCGGTAGTCAGTATTCCCTGTGCATCCGGCAAGGAATATGCTTGCAAGGAACACCAGGGATATAATTCGTATGTAAAGTGGCTTCATTTATTTATTTGCAGGATTGGCAAAAATAATGAATGCAGGCTAATACGGTATGGCGATTTAACCCCTATTCAGAATATTTTACAAAAAGAATGCTATATAGATAGCTGGTATCGCACCCCATTTGATAAAAACATAGCATTCAGATTATCAATATATTACAATTAAGCAAATAAATGGCATGTATATCCTTATACCTGTAAAATAAAGATAGACAGCACGGATTTTCGTATAAATGATAAGAAAAATATTACATTTGCAACCAATTGTCTAAAATCAAAGCAAGAATGGCGAAAAAATTACACCCTCGTTACCAATGTTCAGGTTTTAGATTAGAATTTTTTTATTAATCAATTTTATTTTATTATCATGAACATTTTTGTATCTAATTTGAACTTCAAAGTTCGCAGTGAAGACTTGAAAACCTTATTCGAAAGATATGGTGAGGTAGTATCTTCTAAGGTTATCACCGACAAATTTTCGGGGAAATCCCGCGGGTTTGGTTTCGTAGAAATGAAAAACGATGAAGATGGCCAAAGAGCAATCGGAGAACTCGATCAAAGAGACTTCGAAGGCCGTAACATTACTGTTTCAGTTGCAAAGCCCAGAACCGAAGGCGGCAACGGCGGCGGTGGTGGTGGTCACAGAAACAACTTCCGTAAAAGCAGCCACGGCGACAACGAATACAGAGACTAAGTTATACTATATAGCCTAATACTTACCAAGGGGGACAATTTATATTGTTCCCTTTTTTTTTGTATAATCTTAGACAAAGCAGCCTCTATACTAAAGAGTTTCCATATTTATTATGCAGTTTCTGATGATATATTAAATCTGTGATTATATTTGCACCCCTTTAAAAAGATATGAGGTAGCAACTAAGAGATAAGAGTAGCGTATTTTATTCTTCATTCTTAGCTCTTACTTTTTAGCTGAAAAAAGCCCGGATGGCGAAATTGGTAGACGCACCACTTTGAGGGGGTGGCGCCGGTGACGGTGTGCGAGTTCGAGTCTCGCTTCGGGCACAAGCAAGCTAAGAGTTAGGAGTATTATCATGATTCTTAGCTCTTAGTTCTTAACTTTTAGCTATAAAAGCCCGGATGGCGAAATTGGCAAACGTTGCGGTCTCAGAAGCCGTTGGAGTCACATCCTTGAGAGTTCGAGTCTCTCTCCGGGCACTTTATAATCGGTCATTCTCCCATTCTATATTTACACAATAACGCTGCAATAGTCATATATTTGCAGCGTATTTTCTATTTCATATCTATGAACGCCATTATTATTGACGACGATGAAAGCTCGAGTGAAGTTCTTTCGCAACTTATTAGGCAAGTCGATAAAATAAAATTGATCGGTACTTTCCGGAGCGGAACCGACGCACTTACCATATTAAATACAGGTGAGGTTAACCTCGTATTCCTGGATGTGGAGATGCCTGAAATGAATGGGTTAGAATTCCTTTCAAGCCTTGAAACAAGACCTGAAATAATTGTTACTACTTCACATAAAAAATATGCCGTAGAAGCATTTGACTACGATGTGATTGATTATTTAATAAAACCGATTACCCTTCCGCGCTTTGTTAAAGCCGTTATCCGCGCCCAGAAGAGCTTTGAAAAAGCGCTTGCGATAGCTATTAGCGTGCCTAAAAACATCCAGTACTTTTTCGTAAAGAGCGATTTCACCATGAAAAAAGTACTGGTGCAGGATACCTTATGGATTGAATCAATTGGCGACTACGTAAAAATACACACCCTCGCTAAAGATTACCTTTTGCATATAACACTGAAATCAATTGAGAATAAATTGCCTGCCAACAAATTTGCCCGGGTGCATCGCTCGTATATTGTGCAACTCGACAATGTAAAAAATATACAAGAAGCTACCATCTTCCTGATGAATGATGAACGCATCCCCCTCGGGCCAAATTATAAAGAAGGTCTGACTCAAAAGCTCAATTTTATTTCCTGAAAATTTCCCTGTAATTGCTGATATCCTATCAGTTACCCAAGTGCTTTGAAATAATAGCAGCCCGGAAAGATCATTCCCCGGTTTTTCAAAGAGTCACAGGTAAGTTTTACATGAGCTTTACGCTATTTCAACTTTCAAAAATCCACCTTAATCGAAAATTTATCTTATCGGTATAAGGTGGTTATAGATTTGGGTTCAAATAACGCCTAATCTATAAAAATTATGAAAAAGAAAGTACAAAACCCATTAAAAGTCGTTTCGCTTTTAGCAGCTCTATTAATGGTCGGTAACGTAGCTTTTGGAACTACCTATACCGCAGTAGCTTCAGGTAACTGGAGCAGTGCAGCAACATGGGGTGGCTCAGCACCTCCATTTAATATTACCGGTGCCGACCAAGTCAGTGTTGTGGCCGGAATTACCGTAACAATGGATCAAAATGTTACCTTAAATAATCCGCTTGCCTCCATTGCAGTCGGAGGAACTTTATCGGGCAATCCGTACATTAAATTAAATGTACTGTCGGGTAGTATTACAGGTTCAGGGTCTGTCAATGCATCGAATGTTATGTTGAGCGCAGGGAGCTTGTTCACGTTTTCGGGTTCCGTTACTGTAGACACGCTTACCAATGCCATTGTAAGCTTCAGTAATTCATCCCAGATAACTGTAAACGATGCACTTGAATTGCCTGCCGGGGTAAATATAATACTTGGAGGTTCCATCACTATGGGGAATAACTCCAACATAGATGTTACCGGTGGAGAAATTATTGTTACGGGCGGTAATCTTAACCTGAGCTCTAATTATAATGTATCCTACATGCCAGGCTCACTTAATGCAGGAGCCGAATTAAGCGGCAGCGGATTACGAAAAGTTAAGCTGAATATAGGAGCAGGGAATACCTTAACGCTTTCTTCCAATGTGACTACCAATGATTCCTTGAATTTTATCACTGGTGCATTATCGCTGAATGGTTCCAACCTTACTGTAAATGGAGCCTTAGCTGGCAATGTAATGATTGCAGGTTCAGCATCTTCCAACTTAGCTATTAATACGGTAGGTGGAGTTGCAGCAGCTGTATCGTTTCCAAACAATTCTCAGGATTTGGGTAACTTAAACATTAATGTAGGCGCGGGAAATTCTGTTCAACTCGGATCTAATCTGAATGTTCACGGAACTCTTACCATTGCAAATGGCAGTCAATTAAATATTAATGGAGAATCGCTCACCATTGGTGGCGACCTGAATGGCACTGGAAGTTTAGTAGTAAACCCAGGTACACAACTGAGCTTCACAGGCAATAATTCCATCACAGGTTCTATTAAGGTAACAGGAAATAGCATGGGCAAGTTTATGCTAAACATTGGAAACTCAAATATGGCAGCACTTGGTATGGACTTAACAGTTGATACCTTGAGCCTGCAAAGTGGTATGCTTACACTTAATGCCCACAACCTTATTATCAATGCGGGTATTGCTGCAAACGGCACAGGTGTAATTGTTTCTAATGCTTCCTCCAACATCATGGTTAGCAGTTCGGCTTCATTAATGGGCGCACTTTCATTTCAAGCGACTGCCGATACGGTAAACAATTTAACTATTAATGTTGGCGGAGGAGGAGAACTTAAATTGGGTTCTAACCTCGAAGTAAATGGGGGGCTTACATTCACCGGAGGCCACCTGGATGTGCAAGGTAATAACCTGATGATTGGCACTGCCGCTTCCATAAACGGAGCCAACTCCAATGCCTATGTAATTACTGGCCCAGGTGGATTCCTTACCATGTTTGCAACTGTAAACAACAATACAATGTTCTATATAGGTACGCAAACCAATTATTTCCCTGCATCTATCAACCTGAATCCAGGCTCGGCAGTTGGAACCATTGGAGTAAATGCATCTGCGGGAGTATATTCAAATGGACTTACCGGAGTAGAAATTTCCAATTACGAGCCTGTGGTTAATGGCACCTGGTTTTTTCAAGATAATATTGGTTCTGGGTTAAACGCCAATATGCAATTATCATGGCAGGCATCTGCCGAGGTAAATGGCTTTGTGCATACAGACGACTATATTTCACACTTTCTTACAAGCTGGGATGATATAGGTGATAGCATGACAGCTACTTTCGCCGGAGGCTTATACAGTGTTACCAGGACCAATTTAACTTCCATGAGCCCATTTGCTGTATTCGACCAACATACCATAGCAACAGGTGTTGCATCGGTAAGCTCTGCTTCAGGCGAATTCCAAATTTATCCTAACCCAACCAATAACAACCTTTATATAAATAGTACTGCTATTAATACCGGCAACACCATTTATGTAGAAGTTTACAATATGCTGGGACAAGTAGTAGCCAAAACAGAATACAATAACCAACTTTTAGTACTGCCCGTCTCCTCGCTTCCTTCCGGAGACTACCTGTTGCGATTATACAACGACGACATGTCGGTAGTAAAAAAATTCATCAAGGAATAATTCCGGTAATAACAGGTCTCCAAAAAAACACCGGTATATGCGAAAGCCCTCCCACAAGGAGGGTTTTCGTATTATATACAGCCAGTTTTGCGCTGCCATACAATTTTTCAATAAAAAACCAACCATCAAAATCATGTTTTTAAAAAATGGAGCCACGTATACTTTTTTAATTAGAAAACAAGTGAAAGGGTCATGTTTTGAAAAAATAAATAATCGCAAAACATGCTATAGATCAGTAAAGTTAGGTAAACCACCAGGTACTTTCGCGACATCAAATTCACTCTACGAATAAGAACCTGTTATAGAGTGAAGCCAGTTTTATCACACCAAAAAATCACGCTATAAAAAAGAACTTTTTTATAGCGTGAAGGAACTTTCATTGTATTAAAAAACCACTCTATGAAAAAGAACCTCTTTACCATTTTTATAATTGCTATTCCATTTGCAGCCTCTTCCCAGGTTTTAGGTGATCAACCTGTCAATCGCTCTGAATATGCATTTGGAACAGGACCGTCTAATGCACTTACCGACATAGGTGGAGCAGCCATTGATGGCTCGCATTTTCTACGTGACTTTAATTCAAAGTCTATTCGCTACGGTGGTTTCGCAGGCTACCGCAAAAAAATTTCCCGTTCATTTTCGGTGAAAGGGGTTCTCACTCTTGGCGAACTATATGGAAATGATGACCTGAGCATTAATACGTTCCGATCAAACCGGAACCAGGATTTCCGTACATTTATTATTGAACCGTCCGTGCAGGCAGAGTATCATTTAATCAAGCCTAAAAAAGCTTCGAAAGATACGGTTACACAAAATGAGGATAATGATGAACAAAATAATCAGATTCATCGTCCTTCCCGATGGGACCTTTATGTTTTCGGCGGTTTAGGTTTTTTTTATTTTAATCCTCAAGGCAAATACAACCCCGGCGGCCCACCTCCTCCTCCCGGTATGAACACCGATGAATGGTATAACCTGCGTCCCTTAAGTACCGAAGGCGAAGGGTTGCCCGGGGGCCCGTCTACTTATTCACCTTTTGCTATTTGCGTCCCGGTAGGTATAGGTATAAAATATGCCTTAAACTCTAATTGGAGCGTTGGCCTGGAGTTTTCCGACAGACTATGGACAAGCACCGACTACCTGGATGATACCCATGGAAATTATTTTAATCAGGCAACAATTGCAAAATACAAAGGACCTATTGCAGCCTACTTTGCAGATCCTTCAAAAGGCATTATACAGGACCAGGATTTAACAGGGCAGGAACGCGGTAATCCAAAATTTAATGACAGCTATATGTTCATGTTTCTTTGCGTGAATTACCATCCCAGTTTTAACTTCCATAGAAGTACTTTTAAAAGCAGGAAGATACACACCAACCATATCAGGCATGGAAGAGGAAAGTTTTATTAAACTATCCCGGTTGGGGTAGGTTAGTAAATTCATCTTCTTATAAGCTTCTCATAAAAGCCTTTCCGGAAAAACGGGGAAGGCTTTTATCTTACATGTACCTACTCTAACTCAACTAAAAAATAGAGTTAAAATAATAGCAGAATTTAGATTCTTCCTATGATTTCTCTCATTAAAAAATAGTCCTTAAATCATGTTAAAAAAATTGCCGGTACAGGTATGTAAAAACATGATATAAATCAATATAAAGCACATTATTAATCAATGTAATAAGCTATAGAGCGAAATAGTTTTGTGTCATTAAAAAACGACACTATGAAAACAAAACTGTTACTATTATTTACGCTTATAATTCCGGCTGCAGAATATGCTCAGTCTTTTTCTGATCAGTCTGCAAACCGTTCGGGATATGTTTTCGGAATTGGGCCATCCAATGCAATGACTGATATTGGTGGCTCCACGTCAGTTGGCACTCATTTTTTACGCGATTTTAACTCCCAGGCTATCCGTTTTGGTGGATTTTTAGGTTACCGGAAACGTATTTCCACCCACTTCTCTATTAAAGGAATACTTACACTTGGTGAGCTATATGGGAACGATAACCTGAGCGGAAATAAATGCAGGTATAACCGCAACCAGGATTTCCGCACCCAAATCATCGAACCTTCCTTCCAGGGAGAATATCATTTCCTGAAATCAAAAAGTTGGAAAAACGGAGACCAACGCCCTTCCAGATGGGATTTTTACCTTTTTGGTGGCATTGGAGTATTTTATTTCAATGTACAGGGAAGATACAACCCGGGCGGCCCCCCACCTCCTCCCGGCATGAATACCAGTGAATGGTATAACCTGCGTCCGTTAAGCACGGAAGGTGAAGGATTGCCGGGAGGGCCTGCGCAATATTCGCCTTTTGCTATATGCCTTCCTATGGGAGTTGGCTTAAACTATGTGCTGAATGCTAAATGGAGTATTGGGTTAGAGCTTTCTGACAGAATGTGGACAAATACAGGCTATATAGATGACACACAGGGAAATTATTTTAACAAAGCTGAGATTTTAAAATATAAAGGGCCTATTGCCGCTTATTTTGCAGACCCATCACGCGGTCTTATACATGGCCAAGACTCTCCGGGACAGGAACGTGGTGATCCGGCAGAATGCAATACTTATATGTTCATGTTTATTTCTGCCACTTATCATCCCGCTCTTACCCTGCAACATGGTCGCAATAACAGATATAGAAGCAGGAGCAACCGCCAAAGAACATTTTTTTGATACTCTGTTCCTTTAGGCAAAGGAATAAATAAGCAGCCCGCTTTCCAGCTTTGGTTCTATCCAAGTTGACTTTGGGGGCATTTCCTTGCCCGAGTTTGCAACAGAAATAAGCTCATCAAAAGAAACGGGATATAGACAGAACGCCGCCACGGCTTTTCCTGAATTAACCGTGTTCTCAATCTCTTCTTTGGTTTTTATACCCGGCAAAAAAGAAATCCGTTTATCATTCCGTAAATCTTTAATATCAAGTATTGGTGACAGTATGTGATTGGAAAGGATACTTACATCTAAATTATTAACGGCATCTTCAGGATGATTCTTTACCTTATCAATATGGATGGTATGCCAATTCTTTCCTATATAAATAAAAATCGCATTACTTTCAGGGTGATTTGCGCTTTTTTCATCGTATACGGATAACGGGAATTTCTTTTTAAGCTCATCCAAAAAAGAATCTGGGGTATGCCCGTTAAGGGTGTGTACGATGCGGTTGTAGCTGAAAATGGTAAGTTCATCATCGGCAAAAAGAGCCGCTGTAAAAAAATTATAGGCTTCTTTCCCTGTATGATTGGGGTTTGCTGTTTTTCTCTTTTCTGCCAGGCGGGCAGATGATGCCGCGCGATGATGTCCGTCGGCGATATAAATAGCCGGTATGTTTTTGAAATGCTGTTGTATGGCTTCTATCTCTTTGGGTTTATTTACAATCCATACACTGTGACTTATTCCATCCACAACATAATCATATATGGGAGCTTCCTTTGTTTTAGCCTGCATTATATTATTTAATCCTGCGTTGTGTGGATAAGTGAGACAAACAGGCTCTGCATTAAATTCACATATATCGAGGTATTCTTTTAATTTTTCTTCCCGATGTGCAAGTGTTTGCTCGTGTATCTTAATCAGGCCCTTTTTATAGTCATCTACCGAAGCCAGACCCATTATACCTAAATGGTGGCGGCCATTCTTTATTTGGCGGTACACATAAAAGCAGGGCTCTTCATCCCTGACAAATATTTGCTTGTTCACAAATTCGGCCAGTTTATTCCGCACAGAATGTAAATGCGCTTCCGTTTGTGCTGCATGCCAGTTATCCGATTCAGGATTGATCACATGTAAAAACGAAAAAGGATTATCGGCAAGCTGATACTCTATTTCTTCCTTTGTATAACGTTCAACCGAATGGGTGGCAACTTTAGACACTTTACCAGGAGCTGGGCGCAGTGCTGAAAATGGGGTAATGGTACTCATAAACCCTGCAAATGTATGGTATTACCTGATTAATGTGAATGAGTGACTCCAATTTATACCCTTCCAGGCCGACTTCTCCTCATTTTGCTTGAGTGATAAAATAACAAATGAGGCCTTGCCGATAATGTAGCTTTCGGGCACAAAACCCCAAAAACGGGAATCGGCTGAGTTATCCCTGTTATCACCCAGCACAAAATAATAGCTCATCTTAAATGTATACGTTGTTGCGTACTTCCCATCTATAAAAACGGAGTCATGCTGAACATTCAATGTATGCTTTTCATAAACCGTTATTAGCCTGTCATACAATACAAGGCTATCTACATTCAGGTGAATGGTTTTTCCTTTTTCAGGAATCACAATGGGGCCATAGTTGTCTTTATTCCATAAAGAAAATCTTCCGCCCGGGAACATATCGGGAGTGGGATATTGAACAGACAATCGTTCCATATGTAATATTCCATCCATCTTGCTAACCGAATCGGCCTGCGCTTCGGTCATCAGGAAAATATATTTATTATCCGACGAAATCAATCCCCCTTCAGTTACATGAAGCGTTCTGTATAAATAAGAGCTTAGGCTATCTATGGTTGCAAAAACCTCATACGAATACTTTGCTTTAAGGGGCGATCCAATTATTTTTCGGTTAATCAACACATCCTTGTCATCTATTTTTAAGGTATCACCGGGCAGGCCAATGCAACGCTTCACAAAATTCGATTTCTTATCGACCGGGACACTATCTTCTCCCGGAAAATTAAAAACAATTACATCATTGCGTTTAATTTTTTCAATCCCGGGCAGGCGGAAATAGGGCAATTCAATCCAACTGAGATAGGAATGAACCGTTTGTGAAAATGGAAGATAGTCTTTCATAAGCGGGATGGAAAGCAAGGTTTGAGGAAAGCGGGGGCCGTAATCAAACTTATTCACCCATATAAAATCGCCGGTGAGGAGATCATCTTCCATGGAAGAGGATGGAATAAAATACGTTTCACCTACAAAATTCTGCAAAATCACTACTGTCAACGTAAGTGTCAGTAGCCACAAAAAAAGTCGCTTATACGTATTTTTAGTGTATTGCAAATGAAAAGATTAAAGCTTAGGACAAAACTAAAAAATCTTTCCTACTTTAAATATAAGACTGTTCAGCCGAAAGACGATATAATTAGAACCTGCCCTGTTACCTGAATATTCCAGCGGTGAAAGCCCGTAATTATATTCCAGGTTCATGTACCAGCCCCGTCGTTTCTTCTTACGGGCATTACGCTGGTAGCCTATGCTCATTTCGGCAATTGCATTGCCAAAAGGTGAAAACATTTTATAGAGAGAGGTAACATCTTTTTCTCCTTCCCAGGTAAGGTACCCTGTAGAATCATTGGTAACAGTTGAATTTGTAAAGGAAATATACCGGAATTTTACGCCTGCAGTCATATAGATGCTACGCAGCTTGCGGTCGGTGGGGCCCAGAGGAAATTTGAACAATATGGGCACTTGTATCTCATTCATGGTAACATTGTGGGTATACGGTTCAACACCATTATAAATACTTGAACCATCGAATGAAAAAAAGTAAGAGTTAAAAGATACTCCATCCTGCAATATTTCAATTCCTATATCCACATACGAACGTTTCTGAACCGGAATTTCTTCAATAAGCCCGAACGTATACCCCGTTTTAGCGGAAAGGTTGTTGACATAGTTTGTATAAATACCCGAAACACCGGTAAAGCCGAAAACTACTCCGGCATCTATGCTTGTTTTAAACGGGCGGTTATGAAATTCCTGAAAGGGGGCATGCGATGTAACACGGTCTTCGTGAAACAAATACGTAGGGTCGTCCTGGCAAAAGGACTTATTTCCCATCAGCAAACAAAAAAGAATTACTAAACCAAGAATTTTCCCGCCCGGCATCTGGAATATAGAGAATAAAATACAAATTTACGAATTTACCCGCAATTTGCTGTTTTTAATACCGTAGGTGAAGTAAATGACCAACCCGATAATGAGCCATACAATAAAGCGGAGCCAATTGGTAAGCCCTAATTCGGTAATCAGGTAAAAACAGGAAAGAAGCCCAAGTACGGGTATGAGTGAAAGGTTTTTAACGAAGCTACTAACAGTCATTACGATGGATAACAAAATAAAAATCCAAAATGTACTGTTATCTACAAAAACACTTATTCCGCTATTAAATTTTTCTGTTTCAGGTATATTAAGTCCTCTTATCAGCATAGCATATTGGTCATCATCCAACGTTGAAAGGTAATTAGCTAAAGAATCTTTCGTTATGGCTGATGCTGCATGATTTGTTTTATACGTTATGGAAGTAACCGTAGCAACTTCAGCCGGTTGTAATGAACTTACCAATTCGACGGCAGGTTTTAAAGAACGCGATTGCAGAAAATCAATGCATCTATCTTTATTAAATGATAATGCAAAACCCGCAACTATTAGTAATAACAGCCCAACCCAATATCTTCCTCCGACAAAAGGAACCCGAAATCTTCCTTTTTCTTTCTCTGTTCTTGGTAATAGAAGAATGCCTCCGCAAACCAAAGCAAAGGCGAAAAGAGTGCCTATACTTGTTAAGTCGGTAACTAAATCAGAATCGAGGAATAAAGCAGGTATACCAACCATTAATCCTGTCATAATTGTAGAGAATCCCGGTGTATGGTACTTGGGATGCAATTTCGAAAATCGTTTTGGTAATAAACCATCACGGCTCATGCTCATCCATATCCTGGGTTGACCCAGTTGAAAAACCAATAATACGCTGGTTGTTGCAATTACTGCACTCAAAGCCAATATTCCGCTTAACCAGTTGAGTCCGTTTTGATGAAAAGCATCTGCCAGAAAATCGCCTACATTAAGGTGGGTATAATTTACCATTCCGGTTAGCACTAGGGCAATTAAAATATATAATACAGTACAAATTATGAGCGAATACATCATTCCCCTAGGCAAATCGCGCTGAGGGTTTTTGCATTCTTCCGCCGTAGTTGAAATAGCATCAAAACCAATATAGGCAAAGAACACATCGGATACTCCCCGCATCACTCCACCAAACCCATTAGGTACAAAGGGAGTCCAGTTGGTGGTGTGCACATAAAAAAAACCAACTGCTATAACCAGCATAATTACAATAAGCTTGAATGCTACCATCAGGTTGCTCGAAGTGCGCGATTCACGAATGCCTACAAATACCAGCCAGGTGATAAAAAACGTAATGACAAATGCGGGAAGATTCATAATAATAGGAATAGAACCAATATGTGGAGCAGTATTCCAGAGATTATTCATGCCTGCTACATCAGCAGGAACAGGCAGATGTTTGGCTACAAGCTCTGTAAAAGATTGATGCCCCAGGTATATTTGGCGAAAGCCATTGGACAGGAAATCGGGAACATGCAGATTGACGAATGTATGCGGAAACCGCAGGTGAATACCTGCATTCATTTTATCTAAAAAACTGGTGAAATTACTCGACCATGAAATGGCAACCACAATATTTCCGATGGCATATTCCATAATTAAATCCCACCCAATAATCCAGGCAATAAGTTCTCCGAAAGCCACGTACGAATATGTATAGGCGCTACCTGAAATAGGCACGCGCGAAGCAAACTCGGCATAGCACAAGGCAGAAAAGGCACACACAACAGCGGTAATGATGAATAGAAAAATAACGCCTGGTCCACCAAAAAAGCAGGCCTTGCCAACAGTTGAAAAAATTCCTGCGCCAATTACGGCAGCAATTCCCAGGGCAGTTAAATCGCGCACCGACAGAACCCGGTTCAAGTGATTACCTTTCTCATCGGCATCAAGCTGGGCTAATATTTGCTCCTGCGATTTTCTTTGAAATAGTTTACTTTTCATTGGTTACGCTATTAGCCATTAGCTTCTGGCTTTTTAGTAATTAGCAAAAGCAAAATAAACATAAAAGGAATAACCACCGATTTATATCGTTCTATCCCACCTAAAATTGGCGTTGTCATTCCAATCAATATAAGCATCATCAGGCAATAGGCAAGGCAAAACAATACTATCTCTTTATGCAGAAAAGGTCGCTTACTAAAAAACAAAGCAACGAAAATCACAATCAGTACAAAAATATTTTCGGCACAATAAATGGCTGTCATCGCTGAATGTACTTTCCATGGATAAGGCAAAAGCATGGCTATTTTCAATGCCTGCATCGTATTATATGTAAGGCTTTTCAGGGTGGGTCTTATTGGCTCAATATATATGGCGCTTTTGGCAGGTTCAATGTATGTGCAAATGCAATATGCGGTACTGTCGGTCGCTATAGCATGCATAGTATCGTTATTCCATAACCGGAAACTGTTATACGCGGCACCATGCTTTAGCATAAATGGCACATACTTGCCAGTTTTTAATTCATTGTACCAAAAAGAATTCTCTGCCAGGTATTGGATACCCTTTTTATGAGCCATGCTATCTGCAAGGGAATTCAACGGAATTATATCGGTAGAATCGGTAATCGGGATACTCGCATATTGTTCTGTGTCTTTAATCTCAGCAAGGTAAATCCCACCACGACTTATCCGGTTAAAGTCGGTTTGTTTATCCGAAAGCATTTTTAATGGGCTAACTTTTCCAAGGAAAATATGAGGCAAAAATGAGCTTGAAAGGTACACTGCCAAAACTATGCTATATGTCAGTAAAGGATGTGCACTGCAATAACGCAGCTTTTTCACCAGCAGGAGTGCAACAAAAGCGGGAATAATACAAAGCAACACGTATGCCTTCGATTCAAACAACACAACCAATCCGATTATTAGATATAGGGTATAAGTTATGAGATATGAGATTTGTGATTTAGGATTTAGGATTTTTGTTTCTTTCTGACTACTGACAACTGACAACTGACTACTGAATTTGAAAAAATAATAGATAGCCAAGCCCAATCCTAACCAAACAAAACCTTCCTTTAAAACTCCCGAGCTCCATAAAATGACGGAAGGAAAAAGAAAAACAGCAACAAAAAGGGCTCTGCTCTTATCTTGTAAAAAGGGTAAAAATGCTTTATAGATATACATAAGTCCTACAAGAGAAATGAAGCACATAAAAATAACATGCACCCCGTAATATCCTCTTGAAAAAAGCCAGAAAAAAGCATTCATCCGAATGATAAAGTGACTATTGCTGTATAAAACGGTTCCATACCCGTTCTCCCAATTATTCATGGTAAGGTATATGTCCTGGTAATGAGCGCTCGTGTCGCCAATACCCGTTAACAGGGTTAAGTAATCCTTTGTGCTTGTATGGAGCGTATTAAAAATTATCCGGGCATCATCATAATATTTGAACACATCGCTGGTGAGGCGGTTTTTATAAATATGCGTGTAAATAAACCAAAGCGCTACTCCGAATAGAAGCTTGAGATAAAAAACACCCAGGAAATATTTATTACTAAAACCTCCTGCACTAAACCAACTGCTCCGCTTAATGATAGCAGAAAAAAGCAGGATGTAGAATATGCAGAAAAGAATGTTTACCATTTTTCAGGATTATGGTTGGTATTCTTGATTTCATCTATTAAAGTTTCTATGTTTTGACGGTTTCGGCCCATAGATACTACAGAGGAATGTTGATCAAGACGGCAAATACTATTCGCTAGTACTCTATTTTGGTCAAAAAGAATTGTGATTTGTTCCCCCCAACTACCAGAGAAGAAACCAGGATCTGTCTTCGCAATATATACTTTATCATTGGATGTCGTTTCTTTCCATTCAAGTTCTTTAGCTACTTTTTCAATAAGCTTATTCAGTTCTTCCCTACTGAGATTAGTTTCAATAGACTTGAATTTCAACCTGTTTTTCTGCATCCAATAGAAAAGGAGTCCAAGAATTAAAGGGATTAGAAACAAAAGTTCGAATGGTTTTAATTGTTTGTGTATCCCCAAGATAAAATACTTAAGATGCAGAAAGATTGGGATAGAAGATAAAAGAAACGAATATAGAACAATTCCATAATGGTTTATTTTACCCCAGAAGCTAAGACTAAGTTTACCTGTCTCTATTGAATATTCTATCTGCTGTGTCGTCACTATGTTATTTAAGACTCCCTTAAACTCTATCAGAGTTTATAAAAGATACAATCTCTCCTATTCCACCCATATCAAAAAATTGCCCCATTCCTTAAAAGTCAATGACCCAAACTACCACTTTTTTATTTCTTAAAACCAATTATTTGTGAGTGGCATTTGCCTGGCACAAAAATTATATCGAAATTCTAGTTTTATACGACAGAGTTGTGAAATAGCCGCAAGTACTTATATATCAGTTTATACCAATAGAAACATATTTATATTGGATATAGATAAATCGAAAAAAGTGTGACGCAATGTGACGCAAAAAAATTAGAATTTTTTATGCATAAATGGGAATGCATCCTGAATGCTTTGTTAATAAAATTATTCCCTAAACAGGTGCATTTAGCATTTTATAACACAAAAATATCGGCGCATACCCTATCTTTGCATATCAATAAATAAAGACATGGAAACCATCGTAAAAGAGATACAAGTTACTGCAGAAACAGCCAAGCAATTAGGATTATCGGAGGAGGAATTTCAAAAAATCATTGCCATTTTAGGCAGAACCCCTAACTATACCGAACTAAGCATATATTCTGTTATGTGGAGCGAACACTGCTCCTACAAGAACTCTATTTTCTATATCAAAACCCTGCCACGCGAAGGCAAGGGCTTGCTTGCCAAAGCAGGGGAAGAAAATGCCGGATTGGTAGATATTGGCAATGGTTATGCCTGCGCTTTTAAAATAGAATCGCATAACCACCCCTCTGCATTGGAACCTTATCAAGGTGCAGCTACGGGTGTAGGCGGAATAAACCGCGATATTTTTACCATGGGTGCACGCCCCATTGCACAATTGAACTCATTGCGTTTTGGCAATCTTAATTCCGACAAAACCAAGTGGCTGATGAAAGGCGTGGTGAAAGGCATCGGCGATTATGGTAATGCTTTTGGAGTACCTACCGTTGGCGGAGAAGTATTTTTTGACGAATGCTATAATGTGAACCCATTGGTAAATGCCATGTCGGTTGGGATTTTGAAAGTAGGCGAATCTATTTCGGCTACATCGCATGGGGAAGGAAACCCGGTATATATCATTGGCTCTAGCACGGGTAAAGATGGCATACACGGAGCAACGTTTGCTTCCGCTGATATTACAGAAGATTCTGCGGAATCATTACCATCAGTACAAGTAGGTGACCCATTCCAGGAAAAACTTTTACTCGAAGCATCTCTCGAAGTTATCAAAACAGGCGCTGTGGTGGGGATGCAGGACATGGGAGCAGCAGGTATCACCTGCTCCACCTCCGAAATGTCGGCCAAGGGCCAAAGTGGTATGATTATTCATTTGGATAGGGTACCATTGCGCCAGCAAAACATGCAGCCTTTCGAAATACTGCTCTCCGAATCGCAAGAGCGGATGCTTGTTATTGTAAAGAAAGGCAGGGAAAAAGAAGTGGAAGATGTGTTGGAGAAATGGGATTTGCACTATGCCGTAATTGGTGAGGTAACATCCGGCGACCGCTTGAAATACTACATGGGCGACGAATTAGTAGCCGATGTGCCCGCTGAAACCCTTGTATTAGGTGGAGGTGCACCTGTTTACAAACGGGAATTTAAAGAACCTGCCTACTATAAGGAATTCCAACAGTTCAATATAGATACAATTTCAGAACCAGATAACCATAAAGAGATTGCTCATTACCTTCTAACTCATCCGAATATAGCATCTAAGAAATGGGTGTATGAACAATATGACTCAATGGTAGGTACGGTGAATATGAGCTCTAACAGGCCTTCGGATGCGGCTATCGTAAATGTAAAAAAAACCGATTCAGCTCTTGCGCTGAAGGTAGATTGCAATTCACGCTACGTTTATGCTGATCCACATAAAGGCGGAGCGATAGCCGTTTCGGAGGCCGCGCGTAATATTACTTGCTCAGGCGGAGACCCAATAGCTATTACCAATTGCCTCAATTTTGGCAATCCGTATAACCCGGAAGTTTACTGGCAGTTTGTAGAAGCCATCAAAGGCATAGGCGAAGCATGCACTAAGTTTAGCACTCCTGTAACCGGTGGAAATGTGAGCTTTTATAACCAATCGTCTTTTGAGGGACCTGTATTTCCAACGCCCGTAATTGGCATGCTCGGAATAGTACATGACAAGAACAAAGTAATGACTCTTGATTTCAAACAGGAAGGTGATTTGATTTATTTGGTTGGAGAATGTCGTAATGAAATTAGCTCGTCGGAATATCTTTATTCGTGGCATAAGGTAAAAGGTTCTCCCGCTCCTTATTTTGATTTGTCAGAAGAATATGAGGTACAGTCTGCTGTGAAAAGTTTGATTCAACAAGGATTGATAGAATCAGCACATGATTGCTCGGATGGTGGACTTTTTATAACCCTTGCCGAATCAGCAATGGCTGGCAATCTCGGATTTGATATTGATACCGACAGCAGTATCCGTAAAGATGCCTTCTTATTTGGCGAAGGCCAGTCGAGAATAGTTGTTACCGTTAAACCGGAAAATGAAGATGCTTTTACTGATATGTTGCTTAACTCTAATGCTGAATTCAGTTGTCTGGGTGTAGTTGATGGCAACGAGATGGTGATTGACGGAGAATCTTTTGGAACAGTGGAAGAATTAAAAGCCAGTTACGATTCCGCTATCGGAAAAATAGTAGAAGCGTAACCTTATAAAATCCGTCCTGCAGCCCGGTAGTACTTTTTATAATAGTCTTCTCCCAGGTCGTCTATAATTACCCCCGCGTGTACGCTGGCATGAACAAACTTATGGTTCTGTAAATAGACGCCAACATGCGAAAGTGATTTCTTATTTATTTTAAAGAAAACTAAATCACCTTCTTTCAGTTCAGAAGCTTTTATCGGTTTGCATTGCTTATAGATATCTGTAACAGCGCCTGAAACATCAATATTATATACGGTTTTTAAAAGTATAGTTACAAAATCGGAACAGTCAACCCCCGATTTGCTTCTTCCTGCGTATTTATAGCGGGTTCCGTACCAATCATCCACAAAATGGTAGAGTTTATAGTTCGTTACATCCCGTTTGGAAACGCCTAATTTATCGGCATAGGCAGCTATTATGGCTTTTTCCTCACTCCTGGTTTCAGGTGGATCCGCATCGTCCGTTTTTATATTGCTTCTTTTAGGTGGACTCTTCTCGGAGTCATCGCTGACAGAGACAGGCGTATAAGTACTTTTGGTTTCCAGCTTAGTAACCTGAACTGACTTGGTAACTTTTTTACTGGAATGACAAGCATCCCACAAAAAAGAACCGGCAAGTATTGCCGAAAAGATGTAATAAAACTCACGCTTTTTCATTCCTTTCACAAAGTAACTACATCCGGTTAAAAGCTGGATGACCCGCACAAGGTAGTTATAAAGAGTGCCTGTTGATAATGCCCTATAAATAAGTAAGCCCATCTTACTGTGTACGTAAGACGGGCTTAATAGATATTGTTTATTCTGCGCTTATTTACCCATTTTTTCAATCAGGTCAACCAGGCGGTTGGAGTAGCCGGTTTCATTATCGTACCAACCGCTTATTTTTACCAGGTTTCCGATTACGGCAGTAAGGCCGGAATCAAATATGCAAGAGTGAGGATTGCCCACTATATCCGCTGAAACCAATGGTTCCTCAGAATATTCGAGTATGCCTTTCAATTCGCCTTCGGATATCTTTTTAAAGGCAGCATTTATTTCAGCAACAGTAGGAACTTTCTTCACAATAAAAGTAAAATCGGTAATAGAACCATCACGCACCGGCACACGGATAGAATCGCCTGTCAATTTACCTTTCAATTCAGGAAATATTTCGACAATAGCTTTGGTTGCCCCGGTGGAAGTAGGAATCATGGAAAGGGCTGCTGCTCGAGCGCGGCGCATATCTTTATGTGGAGAATCGTGCAGGCGTTGGTCGCTGGTGTATGCATGAATGGTGGTCATAAAGCCCACTTCAATGCCCCAGCTTTCGTGTATTACCTTAGCCATGGGAGCAGCACAATTGGTGGTGCAGGAAGCATTCGATACCACTATATCAGTGCTTTTCAAGTCCTTATCATTAATCCCCATTACGATGGTTTTAATATCGCCTTTTGCCGGGGCAGAGATAATTACTCTTTTTGCACCTGCTGCAATATGTTTTTCAGCACTGGGCCTGTCAATAAACAAACCGGTTGATTCAATAACCGCATCAACGCCCAACTCCTTCCATGGAAGGGCTGCGGGGTCTTTATGGGCGGTTATTTTAATATGCTGTCCGTTAATTTTAATACCATCACCTTCAATTGCGACGGTTCCATCAAATTTTCCGTGAATAGAATCGTACTTAAAAAGGTGCGCAAGGGTGGCGCTATCTGTAATGTCGTTAATAGCAACAACTTCTATGTTGTTTCTTTGCAGTAATGCTCTCATAGTCACTCTGCCAATTCTACCAAAGCCATTGATAGCTACTTTTATTTTACTCATTTTATTTTTGTATGGGTTTAAAATTGGGGTGCAAATGTAAATCAAACCAGCGATTTTTTACAAGATTTTTATCATAAAGCACACTAATATTTCATATAAAGTGCGTTTATGCTCATTATTACAGGCTTTTTAAAGATTCAGGCAGATTAAAAATTGTTAATTGCTGAAACTTATTCTAGCCCAAAATAGTTTTTTTACCATCGTAAGTCTACCTTTGCATACCCTCATAAAGTAAACCATGCAACCTACCATAGCCATACAAAGCTTTCATTTACTGGGAGAAGAGCTTAGAAGCTTTTTAGCCGGAAATACTTCCAACCAAGAACAATGGGAGCAAACCATCCGATTAGCAGAACAGGAAAATGCCTGGTTTACAAAAGGTAACATACATCTTGCTGTGAAAGGAATAAGCTCATGGCTGGAGAAGGATAAACTGGCTAAATGGCTCTCGTTATACCCTGAAACGGAGACAAAAAACAGGAAGGCTGCAATAGTTGGAGTAGTAATGGCAGGAAATATTCCACTGGTAGGCTTCCACGACTTTTTATGCGTATTGTTAAGCGGGAATATACTTCACGCTAAACTTTCGCATTCCGATTCCAGATTGCTTCAATTTATTGCCAGCAGGCTGATTGAAATAGAACCTGAATGGAAAGAAAAAATACATTTTGTGGAAAGACTTGCCGCCCCGTTGGATGCGGTGATAGCAACAGGGAGCAACAACACGGCAAGACATTTTGAATATTATTTCAGGAATATCCCTCATATTATACGTAAAAACCGCAATGGCGTTGCTCTTTTAGATGGTTCTGAAACCGATACCGAACTAACCACCCTGGGAAATGATATTTTTAGCTATTTCGGGCTGGGTTGCCGGAATGTATCGAAACTGTATGTCCCAAAGAACTGCATATTCGACAACTTCTTCCTGAGTACTGAGCCTTATAAAGAGGTTATCAACCATAACAAGTACCACTCTAATTATGTGTATAACCGTACTATTTACTTAATGGATGGGAAAAAGTTTACCGATAACGGATTTCTTGCTGTCATTGAAAACAGCGCTACTGCCTCCCCTATCGCCGTATTGAACTTTGAAGAATATGAGAGTCTTGAACAATTAAGCAGTCATTTATTGGAGATAAAAGAGCAAATTCAATGTATAGCCGTTTCTACAAAAATGAGAGATAAGCTACTACGACATGGTACCTCACTGCCATTGGTTGCTATCGGAGAAACCCACTCACCCTCACTTTCCGATTATGCAGATGGGGTGGATGTGATGAAGTTTTTAGTCGCCCAATTTTTGTAAATTTGTAATAATTGATGAGTACTATCCGGGAAATAGAAAATAGTGTCGCCGCGCTTCGGTTTGTTAATGGTGTAACCTTGTCATTGGAGTCTCCCCTGGTAATGGGAATCATCAACATTACCCCCGACTCATTTTATGATGGCGGAAAATATATTTCCTCTCACGCAGCCATTGAACGTTCCGAACAACTTATCGCCCAAGGGGCAGATATGCTTGATTTGGGAGCAGCATCCACACGCCCCGGAGCAGAAGACGTTACACCGGAGGAGGAACTAAAAAGACTATTACCCGTTTTAGAATACCTCGTAAAGAATCATCCCAACATCCCAGTTTCCATTGATACTTTTCATGCATCTGTTGCTAAAGTGGTATTGGAGAAAGGTTCTTCGCTAATAAATGATATTTCAGGCGGAGCCGATCCTGAAATGTATCGAACAGTAGCTAAATACAAAGTGCCGTATGTATTGATGCACATACAAGGAACCCCGAAAACCATGCAGCAAAATCCACATTATAATGATGTAGTTGCAGAGGTGCATGAATATTTTGCCAAGCGGATAAAGAAATTGAAAGCTGCCGGAGTTTCACAAATTATTATTGACCCTGGGTTTGGTTTTGGGAAAAGCGTAGAACATAATTATACCCTTTTGCACTACCTGGACAGGTTTACAAGTTTTGGTCTTCCTATAATGACCGGAGTTTCCCGTAAATCGATGATTAATAAAGTACTTAAAACCAAACCCGAAAATGCATTAGCGGGTACTGTATCACTTAATACCCTCGCTCTTTTGCAAGGCGCTAATATCTTACGGGTACATGATATAAAGGAAGCAAGGCAAGTAATTTTGTTAGTTAAACAATATCTAACCTCTAATTCTCTTGCCGAATAATGCTGACCCTGTTCATTACATTCCGGTTTATAGATGCGCTGGATATTTTGCTGGTAGCTATATTGCTTTACGAGCTTTACAGCTTGGTTAAGGGTACAACGGCTATCAATATCCTTACGGGAATGATTTTGCTCTATGTGCTGTGGCTTGTTGTAAAAGCTCTTGGTATGACTTTATTGAGCAGCATATTGGGAGGCTTTATCAATGTAGGTATTATTGCCATTATCATTGTATTCCAGCAGGAATTGAGGCGATTTTTGTTGTTAATTGGCAAGACTGAATTCTTTAACCGCCGCAATTTTGCAAAGAATTTCCTGATGCTGCAAATGAGTGATAAAAGACCACTGGATGTTCACCCACTAATAAAAGCCTGTCGAAATATGAGCGAAAAAAAGACAGGAGCATTGATCGTACTCAGCAACGATTCCGACCTTTCCTTCTACTCGCAGACAGGCGACATAATTGATGCGCATATTACAGAATCTATTCTAGAAAGCATTTTCTATAAAAACAGTCCTTTGCACGACGGAGCTATCATCATTGAAAATAACCATATCCATGCTGCACGTTGCGTATTGCCCAGTACCGAAAAAATTGACTTCCCGGCGCACCTAGGTATGCGGCACCGGGCAGCCGTAGGAATTACAGAAAAGTCGGATGCCGTTGCTATTGTCGTTTCTGAACAAACCGGTTCCATTTCACTTGCTTTTCGGGGCGAACTTTACCACAATCTTACCCCCGAAAGGCTGGCAAACCTGATACAGGAAAAAGCGGTTTAACAAATCGTCATGCTAAAGAAATAATAAGAATTGTACCTTTGCCCCTCGGAAGTCTAATACTAAATCTTAATAAAAAGAACCATGAAAAACCTTTCAATTGCCCTAAACGCTATTCTTTTAGTACTTATAATTATTCTTTTTGTGATGTTCAATAACCTAAAAAAAAGCATGGGCCAAGAAGGAAACATGGCTACCACAGCAGGTAAAGACAGGTTACTCAAAATTGCATACGTAAATGTTGACAGCATTAATGCAAATTACCAGTTGATGAAAGATTTCAATAGTGAAATCCAACAAAAGGAGAACCAATTTCAGGATATATATACTGGAAAAGCAAAAAAATTGCAGGACGAATACCAAGGGTATATGCAAAAAAAGCAATCAGGCAATATTTCCCAAATAGAGGATGAAAAAGATCAAAAGGATATGGAAGCCAAGAAAAGTGAACTGGATGGAATGCAGCAACAACGAGATGAGCTTTTAAAAGAGGTTCAAGAAAGAAACTATGAGTTGCAAAAGAAAATACAGAAGTTTATTGCAGAATATAATAAAAAATCAGGCTTCGATTATATTCTGGGATACGAAAATGTGGGCGGAGCTGTAATATATGGTAACGATAGCTTGGATATTACAAAGCCTATAGTAGCCCAACTGAACCAACAATATAAAGACAGCCTGCAAAAAACCACACCGGCCGGAGCTAAGCAGTAGCGCTTTTTCCTGATAGCACGTTAATTACTAGCACTATTCCGCAAATAATAAGCGCAATAGCCATAACATAGTGGACAACCCGCATCACTTTAAACGTAAGGATTTTTTTCAGCCTGTTAGCTACAACTGACTTCAATAAATCCATCGTCAAAATAACACCCAGGGTTCCGGCAAAAAATGCCAGCACTTCCTCTTTTGAATTATAACGGGAGCTTACTGTACTAACCCACAATATCCACATAAACAACACAAAGGGATTGAGCAGATTCAGAAAAAAACCCTTTACGAACATTAAAGGCAATTTTCTATTTATGTTAGCAACTGCCTTTATACCTATTTGCGCTTCTTTTTCCTCCTCGTGTTTTTGGAAAAGCTCATATATACCGAATACAAAGAGTACAATGCTTCCACCAAGACCCTCATACAATTTAACCTTAGGGTTATCCATAAACTGAGCTGCGCCCAGGTAGGCCAACAAAACAAGGATAACATCGCTGAACGATATACCTATGGCCATAATAGCCGCAGAGCGAAACCCGTTTTTGATGCTGGTTTGTATAAGCGCAAATAGGGATGGGCCAATAAAAACCAACGACAGGGAAAAACCAAGTAAAGTGCCTGCTAATAGTGCTGAAAACATTTGTGCCTTGTATTACTTTAGGTTCTAAAAGTACTATTTTTTATAAATCGTACCTTTGCATTTCAAAATTAACATTCATGCCATCTAACAGAAAAAAACAAAATAGTTCTTTACCCTTCGGGAAAGGTACCGGAGTTGCCATAGTTACTCCTTTCAAAAAAAACGGAGCAGTTGATTTCAACGCACTCGAAAAACTGATTGAACACCTTATCAAGGGTAAGATTGAATATATTGTAGCACTAGGAACCACCGGCGAATCAGTAACACTTAGCAAGGAAGAAAAAGTTGCCGTAACGGAACATATTGTTAAAACTGTGAAGGGCAGAATTCCGGTTGTATTAGGCATAGGTGGAAATAATACAGCTGAAGTAATACATTCGATGGAAAAAACAGATCTGTCAGGTATTTCTGCCATTCTTTCTGTTTGCCCTCCTTATAATCGCCCCAATCAGGAAGGTCTTTACCAGCACTTCAGCGCTATTGCCAAAGCCGCTCCCCTTCCCATATTACTATATAACGTACCCACCAGAACAAGTTGTAATCTTTCAGACGAAACAACCCTGCGTCTTGCCCATGAATTTAAAAATATCATTGGCATTAAAGAAGCATCTGGCAATTTTGCACAGGTAATGAATATTATAAAAAACCGCCCAAAGAACTTCCTCGTTATTTCAGGTGATGATTTAATTACCTTGCCGCTTATTGCTTGTGGTGCGGATGGAGTTATATCGGTTGTTGCCAATGCATATCCGAAAGATTTTTCTGAAATGACAAGGCAGGTACTGGCAGGTAACTATGACGAAGCACGTAAACTGCATTATAAATTAACCAACATTACTAATTTGTTTTTTGCCGATGGAAGCCCCGCGGGTGTAAAGGCCGCTTTAAAAATGATGGGGTTAACTACCGATCATGTACGACTTCCACTGGTTAATATCAACGAAAAGGTCTATACTGCTTTAGCAAAGGAAGTGAAGTCCTTTCGATAAGTTACCCCAAAAATAAGAATGGCACACGACCATGACCATGCACGTGGTCACACCCACGACCACCATCACCATCATGTAGTTAACTTGGAGGAAATGAATGGCGCATTCATCGTCGGCATCATCCTTAATTCTTTATTTGTGCTGATAGAGGTAGGTGTGGGAGTGGCAATCCATTCGCTGTCGCTGCTTTCCGATGCAGGACATAATTTGGCTGATGTAGGAGCACTTGCCCTATCACTGTTTGCTTTTAAAATGATGAAAGTAAAATCGAATGAGCGCTATACATACGGCTACCGCAAGACCTCTGTATTTGTGTCGCTTATTAACTCCGTTATATTGCTTGTATCAATAGGCGCCATTGTGTTTGAAGCCATCCGCCATCTATTTAAGCCCGAACCATTACCCGGTCTCACTATTTCTATTGTTGCAGGCATTGGTATATTAGTTAACGGAATATCAGCCATGCTGTTTATGAAGGGAAAAGATAAAGACCTCAATGTAAAAGGCGCTTATTTGCACCTATTGTCCGATGCCATAGTTTCACTGGGGCTTGTAGTAGGCGGTATCGTTATACTGTATACGGGCTGGTATGTTTTAGACAGTATATTGAGCCTCATAATTGCGGCCATTATCTTAATCAATACCTGGAAGCTGTTACGCGATAGCCTGCGGCTTTCGCTGGATGCAGTTCCGACGGGTATCAGCATTGACAATATCCGGAATGTCGCATTAAAAATAAAAGGTGTTAAAGACCTCCACCATATTCACATATGGGCTATTAGCACTACTGAAAATGCACTGACTGCACATCTTGTATTATCAGAAGGCACCACTATTGAACAGGAACAACAGGTAAAACATAAGCTGAAACACGAATTGGAGCACAACAATATTCATCATATCACGCTGGAATCGGAATACGATAATATGGCATGTGCGGAAGAGAATTGTTAATTCCCCCCAAAAAAAATCCCCCGGCTTTTTCAACCGGGGGACGAACCAATCCTCGTTCATCTAATTATTCAGCAGTAAACTCCGCGTTTGCAACAATTGCAACTTCATTGCTCAACGCAATAGAAGGGTAATTAGGAGCAAAATTAAAATCAGACCTTTTTACTTCGCCTGTTACCTTAAATCCGGCAACGGTAGTACCTGGCTTCATAGGATGTTGTACTACATTTCCTTTCACATCCAGATCAACGTTCTTAGTGACGCCATTAAAGATTAGGTCTCCATTCAGTGCATACTTTTTATCAGCAATCTTCACAAATGATTTGCTCTTAAAGGTAATCTGTGGATTTTTTTCAGCATGAAAGAAATCATCCTTCTTTAAGTGTGTATCTCTCATTTCATTTGCTGTATCAATGCTGTTCACATCAGCGGTGAATTCTATTTCAGCTCCTGAGAAATCTTCATTAGGGACGTTTAGTTTTACATCAAAATTCTTAAAAGAGCCTTCTATCTCAGATACCAGCATGTGGGTAATTCCAAATCCTACTTTTGCATGTGCTTTGTCCAGCGTCCAAACTTTGGCTTTTGCCTGCTTTTCTTGTGTTTCCATTATTTTTATATGTTTTTTAATTAATTGGGGACAAAGGTACACCTATTTAGTATATAAAGTATATTAGTATACTGATATATACCAGTATACTGCAGTATACTAAGTCACTAAATTATGTGAGAGTGTGCGTAAAGCCTTAGGAAGCGGTTCTTTCTTCCCAAACCTTTTCGAGTGTTCTTATAAACACATCTTCCGGCTGCGCACCGGATATGGCATATTTCCGGTCAAAAACGAAAAAGGGTACGCCATTGATACCTATTTCCTTTGCCTCCTCTTCATCCTGCCTTACATCCTCACTATAATTACTATTCTTCAACACTTGCTCGGTCTCCTTTGAATCAATTCCAACCTGATTGGCGAGCGATACAAGTGAATTTGCATCATCAATATTGAGTCCTTTTGTAAAATAAGAAGAGAAAAGCAATTCCTCCATTTCATTTTGCACATTGTGTTTTGCCGCAAGATGTGAAATGCGGTGTGCATTAAATGTATTTACAGGAATTGCTTTATCAAAATCATACGTTAATCCTACTTCCTTAGCCATTTTAGTAACATGATCGTTCATTTCCTTGGCCTGTTCAACAGACCAGCCTTTCTTTTCAGCAAATATTTGATGTATACTTTTCCAGGGAACAGATTCTCTTTCCGGATCAAGCTCAAAACTATGCCAAACTATTTCCACCTCATCTTTATGACTAAATTTTTCAAGGGCATGTTCAAAGCGCCTTTTGCCTATGTAGCAAAAGGGGCATATAACATCCGACCATATTTCGACTTTCATAGCCTGAGAATTAAAATAAATTTTTAAGCTTGTTTTTTGACATCTAAACTAACCGGACCGGCACCAAAATAACTTATCATTAATGCAGCGCCGATTAATGCTACATTTTTCATAAACATAGCCATTTGCATTTGCTTCATCATTTGCTGGGCAGGGTCGGTTATTGCCCAAAAAGCATGCATCTTAAAAGTTACAGGGATAAGAAATATAATAATTAACCAAGCGCCCATTTTAGCCTTATATCCAAGGATAATGCTCAGAGCGCCTGCAAGTGCAATAATCCCCGAAAGAGCAACGAGAAAAGTTGCCATAGGAAGCCCTTGAGATGCGGCATAAGCTGCCGTTCCTGATAAGCCAATTAGATGTCCCATAAGTCCTGACATGAGGAAAATGAGAGAGAATAAAATTCTGCCGATAAGAGGAATGTACTTCATGATGTTTTAATTTTATTAGTTTGAAAGACAAATGTACAACATAGTTAGTATACAAAAGTTACTACTATACAATAACATACCAGTATACTTTATGAAACCACCTTTCTTTATTACAAAAAAAGTATATTTGTGACGTAATAGACCAATACATAGCCGATATGCCAACTATACTGGAGAAAGAAATTAAAAAGAAGCAACAAAACGGGGCTACCTCAGCAGAACAACACAGCGAGTGCAAAAAAAACCTTTTACCGGTAAAGGATGCCCTGGACATTTTGAGTGGTAAATGGAAAATCCCTATTATTATTGCGCTTACCTTCGAGAAGAAACGCTTCAAGGAAATGCAACGGGAGATTGAAGGAATCACCCCGAAAATGTTATCGAAAGAGTTGAAGGAACTGGAAATAAACCAGCTTGTAAAACGCACGGTATATGATACCCTCCCGGTTACCGTAGAATACTCCCTTACTACGTATGGTAAATCACTTCACAAAGTAATTGGCGAATTAAGAACCTGGGGACTACAGCACCGGAAAAGATTATTATCAAAAAGCTAATTCATTTTTTATGAAACCTATTTATACCAAAAATGCACCTGAGCCTATCGGCCCATATAGCCAGGCAATACAAGCAGGTAATTTTGTTTTTGTTTCGGGGCAAGTGGGAAAAGATCCGGTTAGCGGAGCCCTGAAAACTGAAAATATTAAGGCTGAAGCCCTGATGGTAATGACCAATGTAAAAAACGTATTGGAAGCGGCAGGGTTAACAATGGCGAGCATTGTAAAAACCACCATATTCCTTAGCAATATGGACGATTTTGCACAAGTGAACGAGGTATATGGTTCTTTCTTCAGCGGAAATTACCCTGCCCGCGAAACAGTGCAGGTATCCCGCCTACCCCTCAATGCCAACATTGAGGTTTCAGTAGTTGCAGTTATTGAATAACTAAAAATCGCGACGGCTCCAGGCTTTGTAAGCCTCCTCTTGTTCAGAGGTAGCGTCTTGCTTTTTTACCACAAAAAAGGAGGGAAAGTATTCCTTGCCTTCAATAGGTTTAACCGTTACATGCCGCCTTGCACTTTGTGCGACCAAGCTTAATACCACTGGGTCCTGGTCGTAATAGGTACACCAATCATGGAAATTGCATTTCACCGCATGCCCATTTATAGAATGGATTTCATCATGCACACAAATACCTGCCTGCTCTGCCGGAGAACCCGGTAAAACAGCAGTAACCTTGTACTTGCCATCTTCATCCAGCACCTTCATTCCATAGTAGCGTTCACAATGCTTTTTGGCAGGCGCAATCTGTAGTGTTAATCCTATATATAGAAGGGCGGTAGCCAATGGTTCATCAAAACTGGCAGCTTTGTTTACGTAATTGTCAAATATTTCTTTGCACGATTGTCCTGCTATTTGTTCAATAATACCCCAGTAGTCTGATTCGCTATATGGTTTGCCTCTCATAGCATAGTCATGGTAGAGTGTTTTCATAACATCATCAAGCGACTTGGTATTGGAAGTATGGCTCCTGATAAAAGTGTCTACCATAAAGGCTATCAAGGCGCCCTCTGTATATATCGATACTTTACGGTACGGGGCACCTTGTGAGTATCCATCTATCCATGTATCGAAAGAAGAATCAGCAACCCCCAGGTTGAAACGGCCAAAATTGTCAAAATGCTTTTGTATCTGTTCCTGTACGGCCTTTAGATAATCAAATTCAGAAAAAATCCCTGAGCGCAGTAAAAGGTAATCTCCATAATAATCAGTTACGCCTTCATATACATAGCCAAGACGGGAATAGTTCTCTTTGGTATAATCATAGGGAAACATTTCCACAGGACGAATCGTTTTGATATTCCAGCAATGAAATAATTCGTGGCAGGAAATACCCAGCAATCCATTATACTGTTCGTACTTCATCAGGTTGTAAGACGGCCCTATAGCTATGATGGTGGACGAAAGATGTTCTACCCCATGCCTGAATTTATATGGTAAAGCATGATATATGAAGTGATATTCATTTACAGGGCATCCACCCATCATGGTAATCTGTTCCTGAATAAACTTAGAAAAATCTGTTTTTATTTTATCCCAAAGAGGCTTCATTTCTCCCTGGAACCAAATATTTACTTTTAATGTATCCACCTGCATACATTCCAATTGCAAGGTAGGACTGGCAATTAAAGGGCTGTCGGCAAGCTCATCATAATTAGAAGCAGTAAGTGTATGTTGGTAGTAAGCTTCCAGCTTTTGCGGATTACCCGTTTTCATAGATGTTGCTATACGGTATCCTTCAGGAAGAATTATCTCCATCGTGATTGCCTCACTCCTTAACTCCGGAACATACATGCAGCAATTAACAGGATTCATATAAAGCTGCCGGTCATCAAGATAGGTAGAACCCGCATTCAAATCTGCAGCATAATAACTATAAAAAACATGTATTTCCTTACAATTCGCAGTCTCAACTTCCCATAAGTTTTTATTAACCTTATGATATGAAAGTATCTCGCCTTTTTCATTAACCGCCTTCCAATTACGTACATTTCCTGCAAAATTCCCTAACTCATATCGTCCTGGTCTCCATACAGGGCATTGTATATTTGTTTTATCCCCTGAAACGTTGGCAATTATTTCTATATTTATAAAATGCTGGTGATGTGGTGAATAAGAGACTATATATTTCATTAATCAGGAATTATGAATTAGGGATTAAAAGATGGCACCTATTTTTTTTAATCGCCAAAGGTATAGAAGATAGCTATTAACTGTAGGTTATGAAATTATAAACTATGAACAGCCTACTGTTAAACGTTATTCTTTAGGCCTCTGAAGGCCCATTTCTATACCCTTCTCCAACATGAATTGATATACTGCATCACGCTCATTAGGAACAATTCCATCGAGCACTGCCTCACGAATCGCGTTTTTAAGAATACCTACCTGCAATGAAGGGCCTATGTCAAATGCTTTCATAATATCTTCGCCTGTAACAGGAGGTTGCCAGTTGCGCAGATGATCCTTCTCCTCTACCTCTTTCAACTTGCGCTGCACCAACTCAAAATTGGTTTTATATTTTTTAACCTTAGCAAAATTCTTAGTAGTAATATCAGCTTGGCAGAGCAACATTAAATCATCAATATCGTCCCCTGCATCGGCAAGCAGACGACGCACAGCCGAATCAGTCACCACTTCCTGTGCCAACACAATAGGCCGCAAGTGAAGCAACACAAGCTTCTGCACGTATTTCATTTTTTCATTTTGCGGCAATTTCAGATCAGCGAATATTTTAGGAACCATACGGGCGCCTTTATCTTCGTGCCCATGAAATGTCCATCCTGCTTTATTATCGAAACGCTTAGTTAAGGGTTTTGCAATATCATGGAGCACTGCAGCCCAACGTAACCACAAATCTTTTGTGCGCAATGAAAGGTTATCCAACACTTGTAACGTGTGATAAAAATTATCTTTATGACTTTGTACCCCCACACTATCTACTCCTTGCAGGGCAACCATTTCAGGGAAAATAATGTGCAATAAACCCGAATCAAACAAAAGGCTAAATCCAACCGAGGGTATATCGGAAAGAATGATTTTGTTTAACTCATCAGTAATACGTTCTTTGGAAATGATTTTAATTCGCTCTTTATTTCTGCAAATAGAATCGAATGATTCTTTTTCAATATCAAATCCCAACTGCGATGCAAACCTGATGGCGCGCATCATGCGCAAAGGGTCGTCGCTATAGGTAATATCCGGATCAAGTGGAGTGCGTATAATGCGATTTTCCAAATCATTTATCCCACCAAAAGAATCAACCAATACACCATAATTATTTTTGCTGAGACCAATGGCAAGCGCATTAATGGTGAAGTCCCTGCGTTTCTGGTCATCATCCAGGGTGCCATCTTCCACCAGTGGTTTGCGGGAGTCGCTACGGTACGATTCCTTTCTTGCTCCTACAAATTCAATGTTATACTCTTCGTATACTATTTGCGCCGTACCAAAATTCTTGTATACATTTACTTTGCGATCGCCTAAGCGCTTGGCTACTTCCAATGCCAGTTCAATTCCTTTTCCGATAGCAACTATATCAATATCTTTACAAGGACGATATAAATAAAAATCGCGCACATATCCACCTACTGCATACGCATCTACACCAAGCGCATCAGCAGCTTCGGCAATTATTTTAAAAACAGGAAGGGTTATGGCCTGCCTGCTAATTGCGTCTATTTCTGTTTTATTCATTTATCTTATTATCTCAATAGCCCCGTTCATTCCAAGTTTAATAATCCGGGAAGGCTTGCTTTTTGTGTGCTCCGATTGTCTTAAAGGTACTATATAATCAACTTGGTTTTTTATTTCATCGCTAATTTCGTCAAAATAAACAGGCGCAGGTTTTCCACTTATATTGGCTGATGTAGATACCAAGGGCTTCCGCAAATTACGGATAAGCATTTCACAAAATTCATCTTTCACTACCCGTATGGCAATACTGCCATCCTCTGCAATTAATGGAGCGGCTATCCGTTTCGCATTGGGATAAATAATAGTCAACGGGGTTTCTGCATATTCAACTAGATCCTTTGCTACATCAGGCACATCGGCATAGAATTCCAGTTGAGCCATACTTGCAACCAGGATAATCATACTTTTTGCCGGAGGACGGTTTTTTATTTCAAATATGCGCTTCACAGCCAAATTATTGATAGCATCGCACCCTATTCCCCATATTGTATCTGTGGGATAGAGAATCGTTCCACCTTTTGTGAGGCAGGCCTGAGCTGCTTTAAGAATTTGATGATCCATTTAAATTATGACTTAATGGGATACCAATTTTTGCAACCTGATTAAATAATCGGCAGGAACCTGTACTTTATTTTGGGTTGCCTTTACAGCATAATTCAATGCATTTTTTTCATCTCGCAGTTTATCGTACGCTATTGAAAGATTATACATAGCTGTTCCATTATCAGGTTGCAATTCTAATAGATACAGATAATCATGCGTAGCTGCTTCGGGGTTTCCTCCATCCAATAGGGCATTTCCTCTTTGCAAATAAAAAGATAGTTCCTTAGGTTCGCGCATTATCAGCTTATTATAATCATTTACTGCATCTTTAAATTGCTCCAATTGCGTCAACATTCCAGCTCGCTGCTCCAATGCTAAGTTTTTCGTTGTATCTAGCAAATAGGCTTTATTAAAGTCTTTCAGTGCAAGATCAAATTTACCCATGTTGGCATAGGTAATAGCACGGTTAGTATAAATAGAGGCATTAGTACTATCGTATTCTATTGCTTTCGAAAAACAATAGAGTGAAGAATCGTACTGATGATGCAAGCCGTAAATCATAGCCAGGTTACGGTACACACCACCATCTTTCATTCCCAGCCTGGCAAGGAGCGAATATTCGGGGTACGATTTTTCATACTTGCCACTATCAACAAAATAGTTACCCAGATTTAAATAGGGTAGTTGTGAATGCATGTCGCTTTTCACAATCACATCGCTCCAAAATGTTTCCGGGTTATGCCACACTTTGGTGCGTGCTTCACAAAGCACAGCAAACATAACAGAAAGGGCTGCCAGCAATCCAATAAGCCAGTTTTTAATCGCGGGAATAGCGATCATGCATTCGTTGGCTAAATATATAATTGCAAATACGGGACCGAAGTAAGCCGTGTAAGTGTAGCGGTCTGCTATAATGGCATCGCCGCAGGAAATAAATTGCAACACAAAAACCACATTCAAAAAATAAAAGCTTAATCCAAATAAGGTTACACGGAAAAGCGCATCCATTTTCTTCCATTTAAAATAGAACGGAACTGCCCAAAGTAATAAGGTAGCAATAGGCATGATGTAAAACAACATGGGCAATGTTACCCCGGGCTGTAAATTCGGATAGGGCGCAAATGCATTCAGATGGACCGGGTAAAATAAGCGCACCAGGTACATGTTAAAACCGTAGAATGTAAATAATATCCGATCTGGCAGATTGATAGTGTGGAAATCGGCAACAGCCCCGCTCTCTTTTTGAATGCGGTATGCCACCAAGCCAAAAAATATGGAACAGGCCAGAAAGAGCATTTTTTCAGTGATGATTTTCCGCTCCCATTTTCTTCCCAATAAAAAATCAATAGTGAACATGATAAGTGGGAACGACACCGCCATTGGCTTGGAAAGACAGGACAGGAGAAACAACAAGAAAGTAATACCATACCAGCCATTAGTCGAGACTTTTATACCAAGTATGGTAGATGTTTTATTTTCCGTGTATCGCAGGTAAGCAATTAACCCTAACAAATAAAAGAATGCATACAACACATCTTTGCGTTCCGATACCCACGATATAGATTCAACGTGCATAGGATGCACAGCAAACCATAGGGCACAAAAACTGGCAATGAAAAGTTTATGTTTAGCCGCTTGCGGGCTGTAGGATACTATTCTCTCGCAAAGCTTTGTAACCAATAAAAACACCAATATAATATTGGCCATGTGAATGAATATATTAGTAAGGTAATATAACGGCGGAGAATTATGCGAAAAATGCCAATTGATTGCTAACGAAAGCATGGTAAGCGGATGATAATTGCTGGGCGTAATGCTGTGAAACAATATCATCTTTAAGTTTTCCCAGGTAAGATTTTTTAGATATTTATTACCAAATACGTAGAGGCCATCATCCCAATTAAGGAACTGGTTATGCAGTGAATAATGGTAACACCAGAATGTGAGAATTAATATCCCTGCAACAATACCGTACTTCAACTCCTTGCTGCTTGATGAAAAGTTAAAACTCTCACTTTTTTTAACAGGCAAAGTTGTTACTACTTTCGGTTTCTTTGCCGATACCTGTTTGTTATATTTTGGTTTGTTGGCGCTCATTTAAGTGTAGCCAGGTAATTATCGGGCAGCTTGTACCCGTTATTTTGAGCCATAGTAGCATATTGCACAGCATGTGCATTATCTTTCAGCGTATGGTAAGCGATAGACATATCGTACATGCATTCCCCATTTTTTGGAGAAAGTTGCAACATGTGCGTATAGTCCTGTATGGCCATTTGTGGATTCCCACCATCCAGATAAGTATTTCCTCGAAGCAGGTAATAGGAAGATTCTTCTGGCTTTTTCCGGATGAGGGTATTATAATCGACAAGCGCACCATTGTATTTTTTTAACTCGTAGGCAATGGCTGCAGCTTGTGCCAGGGTCGCATTTTGCGAAGTATCACATGAATAGGCTTTGGTAAAGTCCTTCAAGGCAAGATCCAGATTACCCAAATTTGCATACGTAATAGCACGGTTGGTATATACAGAAGCATCATTGCTATCGTGCTCCAACGCTTTGGAGAAGAAATAGAGGGAAGAATCAGGTTGTTTGCGCATACCATAAATCATAGCGAGGTTGCGGAACACAAGCGGATCCTTTGACCCTATCTTCACCAGGATAGCGTAATCTACATAAGCTTTATCGAATTTTGCACTATCAATATAATAGCTTGCCAGGTTGAAATAGGGCGTTTGAGGTTGTTGGTCTGCGGTCTTATTGATTACATCTGTCCACAACGTTTCCGGGTCATGCCATACTTTTGTCCGTTGCTCACTCAAATAAAACAGAATAGCACAAACGCAGGTTAGCAAAGTGGCTATGGCTACATGATATTTTTTATCTTTTTGCCAGAACCAGTGTGCAAAATAAATAACGGTAAATATGGGTCCGAAGTAGGCTATGTAACTGTATCTTTCAGAAATGATAGTCATTCCGGAAGAAAGAAACTGAAGCACAAAAACCAGGTTGGCAAAATAAAATCCAAGACCGAATAATACAACCCTGAAGAAGTTATTGTTTTTGCGGGTCAGATAGAGCGGGATGAAAACAATAGCTGCTGCGAATAAAGGAGCCACATAAAAAATGGAAGGCATCCGGTAATCGGAGGTAAGATTAGGAAAAGGATAAAAAGCATTCAGGGTAGCAGGATAAAAAGCTTTTACCATGTACATGGTAAAAGTATAGCAGGCTATCAGGAATTTTTGAAAAACCGTGTAACCATTGGTGAATGCAAGCGAATGAGTAGTACCTTGCATATAAATAGATTGTATTCCTGATAAAAATGCAATAACAAAAAACATCCATTTTTCTACCGTCAATTTCACTAACGCTTTTAACTTGCTCCGGAATAATGATCCGGGCAGGAGATTAAAAAGCCACTTGCAAAATATGTTATATAGTGTTTCTGTTCCGGGAGTGGTAAGTATAGATAGAGTATCACGTTTCAATAAGAAATCTACAGCAATCAGGGCAAAAGGAAACGAAACTGCCATAGGTTTGGAAAGCATGGAGAATATGAAAAACTCTACTACATAAAACATGCCCATTTGAGGACTTTTGTATTTTACTTCGGCAAGGATGGCCAAACTGAGTAATATGAAAGGAGTCAATAATATCAGCGGATCTGAAAGCATAAAGGTTTTGGTCACATCGAGGCTGAAATCTTTAAGGCCTATCATTCCCCACAGGCAAGCCAGTGCAAGTGCGCTATTTACATAAAGCATCCACCGGAATTTGGCACCCTGTATGTAACAGATATACATTATCAGTCCTGCAAAATAAAAGATGGCATACATTACATCCTTGCGTTCGGCAATACACGCAACCGACTCCACGTGCATGGGATGTAAACCATGCAATAGCGCACCGATAGCAGCCAACCAGGGAATAAAAGGAATTTGCTTATACCCCACTTTAACCATAGCTTCCATTAAGGTCCTAATAAAATAAAATACCAGAACCGCGTTAATGATATGAAGCAGGATATTGGTAAAATAATATGCCCAGGGGTCGAGCTGTGAAAAGTGATAGTTCAGTGCCAATGATAACAAGGTAATAGGATGATAATAATTGAGCGTTATGTCCTTAAACAACATGTTATGAAAATTCTCTGCAGTAAAAGCCTTAATAAATCTATTTTTTGGGATATAAATCCAGTCGTCCCAATCGCTCAAAAACTGGTTATGCAATGCATAACGAAAGCAAATAAATATGATGATCGAAACACCCGCTAATAAAGCAATATCCCTGTCGCGGGAACTCATGGAAGACTGTTTTACCGCTGCTTGCTGTTTGGGTTTTACCGCAACTGCAGGGGCTTTTTTAGGTATATGTTTCCTGGGCTTATTCATGCCTTCACCAACCCTATTAATTTCCCGATTGTGCTGATTTTTGCAGCAGTTCTATATACCCATCGGGTAATTTATATCCATATTGCTTGGCTTTTTGGGCATACTCAATAGCTGTCTTGTATGATTTAAGCACCTTATTGGCAAATGAGAAATAATACCAGCATTCACCATCTTTCGGATCAGCATTTATAACTTTGCTAAAATCATCTGTGGCCGATTTCAAGTCTCCAATGTTTAATTCTGCTAATCCCCTGTTTTTATAATAACTCATATTGGTAGGGTCAATCCTGATAAGCTTATTAAAATCAACCAGGGAAGCTTTATAATTATGTAATCCATTCAGCAACAGGTAGCCCCTTACCTCAAGCAGGCGCTGATTGCTGGAATCAAGCAGGTAGGCATGATTATAATCTTCCAGGGCAAGACTGTCTTGCCCTACACGCGAATAGGTAATCCCCCTGTCAAGATAGGTATCAAAGCTTTTATTATTCAGGCTTAACGATTTGGTGTACTCTTCGAGTGATTTGGTCAAATTATTACGAATGGCCCATATATTTCCCAAATTGCTGTATACGCCGGCATCTTTACTTTTGGTTTCTTCAAGCACTTCGTAATTCATATAGGCGCTATCGTAATTGGGTGGATTTAAATCCTGCACAAAATAGTTGCCCAGGTTTTTATAAGAAGTTTCAACTCCCGGGTGAATATGAACCACAAATTGGGTACGGGTGGCATTATACACTGTATCAACCTTTGCAGGGTACTTGGCAATTACATCTTTCCATAAAGTCTCGGTATTATGCCACACTTGTGTACGTGCCTGGCACAAGTAGGCAAGCATGCAACAGAACGCCCCGACCAAAACCATAACAGGCGTTTTGAAGGATTGCGGCAGTTTGTTCAATAAAATATAAAGGAAACATACCAGCGCAAAAGTGACCCCGATATAAGCCGCATAGCTATACCTGTCTGCCATAATAGCAGGACCGGCAGATATATACTGTAGAATGAACATTACATTAAAAAAGTAATAACCAAAACCGAAGAGGACCATCCGGAAATAGTTTTCGCCTTTTTTATAAGCAAGGAAAACCAGTCCTGCTGTAATAGCAAGAGCGGCGAAAGGTGCCCCATAGTAATAAAAAGGAAGTATGTTATTATCGTTCAGCTCAGGGTATGGATAGTAAGAAGAAAGGTGTGTAGGAACAAAATATTTCCACAGATACATCAGGTAGTTGGTACCCACAAACGATATCTTTTGTATCTGTGTAAATACGGCAGAGTTAGTTATGGCTCCGCTTTTATCGGACGAGATATATGTCAATAATCCAAAAACAATAGATATGATGACAAAGGGTATTTTCTCAAGGAATAGCTTTAAGTCTATTTTGCGTTTCAGTAATATATCAAATGCAAAAAGCGATAAAGGAAATGTAACAGCCAGTGGCTTTGAAGAGAGTGCCAGAAAATAGAACAATGTCACAAGACCTAATTGTTTCCATTTATTTTCAAGCTCATATTTTACATACGCCATCAGGCCCAGTATATAAAAGAATAAATAAAGAACATCCTTACGTTCCGCAATCCATGAAACCGATTCTACATGCATGGGATGAATCCCGTGCAATAGGGCACAAAGACCTGCGAGATAGGGTATCCCATTAATTTTACCGTATCCTTTTTCCACCATGGCTTCCAATGTAGCGCGCGATAAAAAGAATATAAGGATGGTATTCAGTAAATGCAGAATAACATCGGTAGCGTAATATGATCCGGGGTTTGCCCCTGAAAAATGCCAGTTAATAGCCAGCGAAAGCATGGTAAGCGGATGATAATAGGCAATGCCGGCGGCCGTAAACAATATGGGTTTCAGATTGGCCGACAGGTTTTTGATATACACATTTTCATATATGTATAGCCCGTCATCCCAGTTGGTGAAATGGTTACTGAACGTGTAATGATAGCACCACAAAACCACCAGCAATATCCCTCCTAACAAGCCATAGTTAAGCCAGGGCGAGTATTCGGAACCAACCGCCGTTTTTACTTGTTGAACAGGCCTGCCAGCTTTTTGTACCGGTGGCTTTTGTTGTGGTTTATTATATTTTGATGGTTTATTACTCATTCAAGAGGCAAATTTAAATGTTCTCTCAAAAAAACAAGTTTTGTAAAGAATATTCACATAAAAATAATCTAAAAGGGTTTATCTGTTAGCCGTAGCTAAAATATCGGTAATAAAATACCTGTTTCCTACCATTTGTTCATATTCATGTTCAGCTTTGGGGTCGGTATATGTAATATCAAAACCCAATTCCTTCAACAGCAAAATAAATTTTTTAGGTTCAACACCGGCTTTTGATAATCCCCAAGGCCAGAATTCGGTTGTCAATACAAGATTCTTTTGCTTTTTAATAGTCTCTTTCATCCCATTAATAACGAAATAATCATAGCCTTCTGTATCTGTTTTTATAAGACTGATGGATTCCCCTTTGTTAAAATAATCATCCAGCGAAATGCAATCTATTTCGATAAAATTTTTGCCTTCGCCATTATCATACGTTTGGTGTTCAACATTCGAATCAAACTGGTATAGTTTTATTTTCCCTGTTTTGTCTGAAACAGCCGCATTATTTACAAAAACATTTTTAAGTTTACGGGTATTGGAAACCAAATGCCTGAAGTTGTCACGGTTAGGTTCGAATGCATGAACGCTTCCCTTCTCCCCCACTAGTTTGGAAAAAAGCACCGAATAAAACCCGATATTAGCTCCGACATCAACTACTGTCATCCCTGGTTTTACATATTTTTTCAGGAATTTGATCAACTCCTTGTCCCTGTATCGTTTCCATAAAAAATAAACCGGCTGATATAATGTGTACGCTTTCTTATAGGTCAATTCCCCCAACCGGAATATCTGATACTCCTTTTCTGTATACATCTATTACTTTATTGTTAATTTCACAAACATACTGAATAGTTGGTAATAAATGAAGTCACTATTAATTTACAGGTTAAATATGCCACTATTATTCGCCAGCGGCAAGCCTGGCCTTTAACAGGCGCATGTACTCGTCGGGAACCGCATACCTGGCATTTTGAGCCATTTGAGCATACTTGTAAGCATTATTGAAATCGCTGATACGATTATAGGAGATTGATAAATAGAACATACACTCCGAATCGTGGGGAGCTATAACCAGATTTTGTTTAAAATCATTCATTGCCGGTTCTACAGCCCCTTTATCGAATTCGGCTACCCCCCGGTAATGAAAATAGTCCGGATTAGTTGGGTTAATTTTAATAACCTGTGTGTAGTAGTTTATTGCACTGTCAAACTGGTGTGCATTCAAATAAGTATAGGCTATATTCCTAAATAATATCTCTGAATTCGGATTAATCTTAGCTGAAGTGCGATAATCTTTTATAGCTAAACCATATTGCCCCATGGCAGAATAGGTAATGGCACGGTCTAAATAAGTAAGGGCATCATTGCTGTCTATCTGCAAGGCTACACCATAGTATTCGAGCGATAACTTATATTGTTGTTTAGCTCCTAACAAAGTCCCCATATTGCAATACACCTGCGGATCACCTGTTTTTAAGTCAATAGCTTCCTTATAATTATCGTATGCCTTATCTAAGTCGCGATGCTCAAAATAATAATTGCCCAAATTGTTATAAGCTTTTACTATGCGATGCGGATATTGTTTGTTTACTTCTATCCAAAGGGTTTCTGAATCGTGCCATACAAGAGTTCTGCCGTAACACAACACAGAAAACAAAAGCATATATAATGATGTCCCGATAACTATTACTCTCTTAATTGATTTGCTTTGCTGGAAAAGTCTATAAGCAAAAATAGTGACTGGGAAGAATATGCCAAAGTAACATACATAGCTGTACCTTTCTGCCATAATATTAGGGCCCGCACCTATAATTT
>Ga0207037_10007_pt1 | contig 68736 bp, 61 predicted proteins | sample Alteio_BWMinCont_75_FD_153268 | JGI IMG/M metagenome (GOLD analysis project Ga0207037, IMG submission 153268) | Enriched cells from forest soil in Barre Woods Harvard Forest LTER site, Petersham, Massachusetts, United States -... | ecosystem: Environmental > Terrestrial > Soil > Temperate forest >... | reverse complement strand
TTTAGGGGTTTTGGGTAGACACCTTAATTCTTTACTTCGTGGCTGGTAATCTCCTCACCTTTGTTGGGCTGTCCTTCCCCTTTTGTTATCAGGTCTTTTAAACTGTTTTGTACATACCCGGTCCAGGCATTTTGGCATATATCGTAGCACTCATACGCTGGAACCAGCCCCTGTTGGGTAAATATCAGTTGTGTTTGGTTACCCTTTTTAGAAATGTCAAAAATGATTTTATTGCCAATCCATTCTGTCTTGTCTTTGGTAAAGCTGAAGTGATTATCTAATACATCCCATACCACTTTCTTTTCCGGAACTACTTCCGTCAATTGCATAGTGCATGCATGCACATCTTTATAATGATAATGGAATTTATCATTCAGTTTAGAGGTGCCGCCTACAATCTCCTCCGACCACCAGGCGCGGGGGTTGGTAACGGCATCAAATACTTGTTTTGGGTTTTGGTCTACCACAATGGTAGTAGTGAAATCTTTGCTCATAGTGTATGTTTTTTAGAAATTTATATTTTACAAACCTTCCTGTTTAATCTTTCAAGCCTTTTAAGTAAGCGGGATAATCAGCCTTCATCAGTGCTTCGTCAGTTTTTCGTTTAGCTAAAATTATTTTTCGCATTTCTGACCAATCAGTTCCCATCGCATCAGCCCTTTTTTTGAGTTCATTAAGAGTGAGGTCTCTACAGTAAATAGAACTACCGGGTTGCTGTTTCCACGATTGAGAAATCGGGCCAATATCAAAAGAGTCAAAGCCTAATTCATACACTAACTTAAACACAAGTCCCTTTGCTTCTATATCGTCTCCGGAAACTGTTAAAGCGATGCGGTTTTTTTCACCCTTTGGTCTGCCCAATTCTTTTATACTTGTAGCCAGTATGGAATTAAATACTTTAACAACAGGAACTCCCAATTGCTCCTGAACCCATAAACTGTCTATACCACTTTGAACAAGTGCAGGTATTTTTCCATCACGAAGAGTTGGATAATAATTCCCGGTTTCAATAACAACTACACCGGCATCTAACTGTTTAAACAGATTTTTAGGCAGGTATTGAATATTCTTTTGAGGGATGGCAACTATAATGACTTCTTTGTTTTTCGTCACTTCTTCTATAGAAGCAGCTTTTGCACCGGTTTCTTCAGCAACTTGCTTTAACGAAGCTGCTCCCCGCGAATTGGCAATTGAAACAGTATGCCCCAATTTGACAAATTTTGCAGCAAGACAAGTTCCCATTTCACCCGAACCGATAATTCCTATATTCATAATTCAATATTTTAATTATACTGCTAATTTTAGACTTGTATTATGGAATAGGCAAAGGCTACGAAGTAGTCCTATGCCTTAAATTTCACCCTAAAAGGATCTCCTTGCCTTTTCCTGTGGTGATTAAACTAAATAAACCCTGCCGGATAAGTTGGCTCCATGAATTTGAACAACTGTCGAAACACTCAATTTCGGGATTTAATCCCAGGTGAGTAAAATGGAGCTGAGTTTTGTTCTCCAGTTCAGATATTTCAAAACTCATTTTTGTGCCGGTCCATTCCCTTTTGTCTTGGGCATAATTAATTTGACTTTCAGTAACAAGCCATACTACTTTTCGATCAGGGATCATTTCAACTATTCTTTGCTTTGACATATGAAGTTCTTTATAACGGTAAGTGAACTCATCGTTGAGTTTGGTTGTACTGCCCTTGATTTCACCCGTCCACCAGGCCTGAGGATTAGTAATTGCGTTAAATACTTGTTTTGGGTTTTGGTCTACCACAATGGTAGTAGTGAAATCTTTGCTCATGGGTTATATATAATAAAGGTTTTTATGGTGTACTAAAACAAATCCATTTTGCCTTTACCTGTTGTGATAAGGCTATACAGGCTATCTTGTATAATGGATGTCCAGGCGTTGGAGCAGTCTTTGTAACATTCAAATTTCGGAACCAAGCCTGCATGGGTGAAGCGTAACAATGTTTTCCCGTCTTTCTCCGAAATATCGAAAATGTTCTTGGTGCCGGTCCATTCGGTTTTGTCTTGTACAAAATTTAGTTTGCTATCCGTTACCAGCCACACTACTTTTTTTCCGGGTTCCATTTCTGTTACTTTATGTTTGCTGTAGTGGATGTCTTCGTAGCGATACTCAAACTCATCATTCACTTTGTGTGAGTTGCCTGTTACTTTTCCGGGCCACCATTGGTCTACATTGTTAATGGCATCGAATACTTGTTTAGGGCTTTTGTCTACCAGGATGCTGGTAGTAAAATCTGTTGTTGTCATTTTGTTTATAGTTTTATATTAGGTATTTTTTGTGTCGTATAAATAAATCTGAACGTCTTCATTGTTGGGCGCTAAAATTTTTCTGTCGGCAGCACATTTTTTTCCTATTTCCGAACTAAAAGCAGTCTTGATTGCTTCCATCGAGTCGAAATATAAGTTGGCTATGCGATGTGTTTCGGTATGTCCTGTTGTCGATACAATTGCACCCTCATTTATTTCATACCTTATCAGTCCGGGCAATTGTTTTGCTAATGGTATATGCACTTCAAAATAATGCCGTTCAAAAGATTCTATATCCTTTGGTGTTTTGTAAATCACTGTCATTTTTGCCATTTGATTTTTTGTATTTTATTTATGATGAATTATTGATTTCAGATTGGCGATACAAAGGTCTTGTTTATTTACATCCCGAGCGAGGTGTGAAATAGACATCTTAAGGGGTTGATTTGGACAAGGTAAATATCTATTTGCTGTTTCAAAAGGTGGAATTCTATCTATGGTCCCTGTCGCTACTAAATGAATCCCTGAACATTTTCCACCCGTCCGGGGTCTTCTTCCATAGCACAAGGAACTTACCGTTATCAAACAACTTATTGTTAGCATCAAATGATTCCCAGAACCCTTCTTCCGTAACAAATTCCACTCCATCCCCAAATACATCAATGGTAATAAATCTGCCATTTCTAACACCTACCTTATTATATTCCGTTTTAAAAAAATCAAGCGGCGCGTCTATACCGCAAAGTGTTGGGGCATTGGGCGGCATGATCCAGCAATCCTTTGTATAAAGGTCGGTAAATATGGATGAGTCTCCTTTGGCGAAGGCTTGGTAATAAATCTCGTTACTTGCCTCTATAGCCTTTTTTGCTTCCTCTAAGTTGGCGTTAGTAGTTTGCTGCGCCTGGCAATTGAAACCCAAAAACAACATCAGGATAATTTGAGCTGTTGCAATAAAAAATATCTTTTTCATAATAAATAGTATTAATATATTTTGCAAAAATTAAGGGTGCTATAAATTTGCAATAGAGAACTGCCTATCTATTGTTGAAACCCCAAAAAGTGTGTTAAAATGGCTGCCATCTTGCCCGAGCACTGTCGAAAAAGATGGTCAGCCGGTTTGCTTACTCTTTCGTTGGTTGATTCCAACAAGGTTTACATTTCCACTTTTTGGATACTGTTGTGGCTGATACCTGAAGTTATTATACGCTCTTATAATGGATAATATGCACACCAGATTTTAATTGTGTACTATCTACATATTTTAATGAACGAGGCGTATTTAGTTTCACTTTGTCGAAAAGACGTACGCCACCATTACCAGCGAGGACTGGCTGCATGCAGAAATAATAGTCATCTATTAGGTTCATTTCTGTTAATGACGCAACCAAATTCAAACTGCCAAGCGTAAGTAATCCTCCTTTGCCCTTCATTTTATAAGAGTCAATCTGTTCTGCATCTATTTTTTGTACAATAGTAGAGTTGTTCCATGTAGTTGTTTTCAACGTTGTTGAATAGGCTATCTTATATTTGTCGTGCAGCGCCCTCGCCATTTTCACTTGCCATTCCGGCGAGTCTTTCTTTTCCAGGATAGCAGGCCAGCGGTTCTGGAACTGTTCGAAAGTGTTACGGCCAAAGGCAACTGTGTCGGTGTCTGATAATATACCGTGTGAAAATTCATAAAATTCCGCATCGACAATTACAAATTGAGCGTCTGCAAAGCCGTCTGGTGTGGTGTTGATTAAACTGATTACTTTTCCCATGTTTTTCTATTTTTAATATTTTTTTATTTATAAAGCCAAAAACCCGTGTTAAAACGGCCACCATCTTTCCCAACTTGTGCCGGAAAAGGTGGTTAGCCGGTTTGTTTAATTGTTGTTGTTTGATACCAACAAAATTTACATTGTTACGTTTTGGAGAGGGCGCACCTCAATGTTGGCATTCGATTCTAAGATAGGGCATCCTTTGGCAATTTCGATAGCCTCATTAATGTCCTTTGCCTGCACAATGGTGCAACCACCGATAACTTCTTTCGTTCCCCCAAAAGGGCTATCAGTTACTGTTTTTTTTGTGCCGCTAACCTGTTTGCCTGTTGGTTGCAATGGTTCACTGGCTACGTGAATTCCTTTTTTAGAAAGCTCAATTACCCAACCTATCATCTTTTCCTTAAGAGTTTGTAAAGATTCAGGAGAATGGCCCGGTTGATAAGCTTCGCTACCTCTGAATAAGAGCATGAATTTTTCCATGATGTTTTTTTGTTTTAATGGATTATTGATTGATTTACTCCCCAATAAGGATTGCGAAATGCTAAATAGGACAAGAAGGAGAAACTTTTTTTAAAGCGAACTAATTTTTCTCAGAAGAGTTTCTTTATCGCTTTGAGATTTGGCTAAAGCATGGGCTTTCAGAAAATTAATCTTTGCTTTTTCTGAATCAGTATTTTTATAAAGTTCGCCAAGCAAGGTAAAATAGAAGTGATTGTTTTCCAACTTCAATTTCTCCGCTTCAACCAAAGCTGTTTCCGCGCCTTTTACTTTATATAGGGCATAGGTCCTGTTAAGCGCAACGCTGGGCGAATAGTTAATTTGCAAAAGCTGATTGTATAATTGCAATATTTTCTCCCATTTTTCAATTTCGTTATCTTGAAGGCAATGCATATCCGCTATTCGCGCCTCCAGGTGGTAAGAAGATACTTCTTCTCCGCGGGCGGAATTATGTAAAAAATAAACTCCTTGATTTATCAGATTCTTGTCCCATAATTCTTTATCCTGCTGCTCATATAAAACCTGGGAATTGTCTGGCCCTTGCCTGGCAGCAAACCGGGATGAATGAAAACACATCAGAGCGATTAACGCGTTTGTTTTAGGCAAATTTGTTTTATCGTATTCAGTTAGCATAATTCCCAAACGCAAAGCCTCAAGGCATAATTCTTTTCTTAATACCTGGTTTTGTGTAATGGAGTAATATCCCTCGTTAAAAAGAAGATATATGATATGCAAAACATTATCAAGCCGGTCTTTGATTTCATTGTCGTGAGGAATTTCCAACTTTATTTTTTCGCTCCTTAATTTTTCTTTTGCCCGGAATAATCTTTTATTGATGGTTTCTTTATTTGTGAAAAATGCCTCCGCGATTTCATCAATACTAAAGCCACAAAGGATTCTTAATGCTAAGCCAATTTGCGCTTCATGTGCTGTTGCAGGATTACAAATAGCAAACATCATTTGAAGCTGGCTGTCTTTAATGTTCTCGTTTGAAAAATTTAAATCCAGCATTTCGAATTTTTCGAATTGGGTATTTTTCAGTTCAGGCACTATTTTTTCTTTTAAAATTTTGTTTCTTTTAAAATAGTGGTGGGCTTCGTGTTTAGCAACTGTATAAAGCCATCCGGTGGGATTTTCAGGAATACCTTTTTTATCCCATGTTTCGGCAGCTATTAAAAAGGTTTGGCTCACTATATCTTCGGCTACTTCGATATACTGCAAACCAAATAGTTTGCTCATTAAGGCAACCATTTTTGAAAATTCATTTCTGAATAATTGTGCTATGATTTCTTTTTCGGTCTTCATATCAAAGTATAAACCCACAGCATCACACCGTGGGTTTGAAAGACTAAATTTGTGTTTTAGCTGTTACTAGGAATCTCCTGTCTGATTTCAACATTGCCTCCTAACAGAAATATGGGGCAGCCGTGGGCCAATGTGGTTGCCTCGTCAATGTTTTCAGCCCTTACGCTGATAAAGCCACCCAATTGTTCCTTTATCTCAACAAATGGGCCATCGGTAATAACTCCACTTGCCTTTAATACTTTTCCGGTGTATGCCAGCCGTTTGGCGCCAATGTATTTACCTTGTGCGGCAATGTCGCCAATCCAATTGTCCCATTTAGACCTCATTTCTTTATTTTGTTCCGGTGTAGGTAGTCCACTACCCGAAGGTTGCCTGAAAACTAATGCGAATTCTTCCATTTTTTAGGTTTATTAATTGTTTATCCCCTAACGAGGATCGAAATATAAGAAATTGGACAACGGGGGTATTCATTTTATGAATTTAGAAACTGGTGGAATAAAAGCCTTGTTTAGTTATGACCGGTGCAGGGTGTGAAATAGACACCTTAAGGGGTTGATTTGGACAATATAAATTCCTATCTTTGTAGAAATTATTTGTTATGAAACACCTCACTATTTTAGTTCCGGACGGGCAAACCAACCTTAGTACCATTTCGTGCATAACAGGAACTTATGATATGTTCGAAATAGCCAATGCACACTGGAAGAGCGCAGGGAAAAAAGAATTATTCACCATAGAAACGGCAGGTGTTTCAAAAAAAGCAGAATTTTATGAGGGCCTGTTTACCATGAAGCCACAGGCTCGCATTTCAGATATAACCAAAACTAATCTTATCATTATTCCTTCTACCTCTTTTCGTAGTTATGAAAAAGCGACGGAAGGGAATAGAATAATGATTGATTGGATTGCAAAACAATATAGAGGTGGAGCTGAAGTGGCCAGTATGTGCAGTGGTGCCTTTATGCTGGCATCTACAGGTATACTGGATGGAAAAACATGCTCCACGCATTGGGCTTTTGCCGATGCGTTCAGAAGTTTGTTTCCCCATGTAAATTTACAAGCGGATAAATTGATTACGGATGAAAATGGTATTTACACCAACGGGGGAGCATATTCTTTTCTGAACCTGTTGATATACCTGGTAGAGAAATATTATGACAGGGAAACGGCGATTGTTTGCGCCAAAGAATTCCAGGTTGAAATGGATAGAAATAGCCAGTCGGTATTTGCCATATTTACCGGGCAAAAGCGGCATGAAGATGAAATGGTGAAAAGGGCCCAACACTATATCGAAAATAAACTGGAGGGAAAAATATCGGTGGAAGAATTATCGTCGCACTTTGCGGTAGGCAGGCGTAATTTCGACCGGAGATTTATTAAGGCAACCGGCAACACGCCATTGGAATATTCGCAGCGGGTAAAAATGGAATCAGCTAAACGGGCCTTCGAATCTACCCGGAAAAATATCCATGAAGTAATGTACGAAGTAGGCTATTCGGATATGAAAGCGTTCCGCGAAGTGTTTAGGAAAATTACGGGTATGTCGCCTTTAGAATATAGAAATAAGTACAATAAGGAAGCGGTTGATGCGGTGTAAATTGGCTATGCTTGGTCTTAATTAGATTATTATATGGGTTTATCAGGTATTTCTTTCTTTAATACAATCACCTTGCCTCCATCCGGGTCCCCAAAACTAATTAGTAATTGGCGAGGTGAAGAATTGTTCATCAAACTGATTGTTTCAAGCTCCTAAGGCATTGAATCTAATATTATTCCAAAAACATTTTCGTCTTTGCCGTTGGGGCCAGTAGTACCGCCCACTGTTGCCATTCTCCAATGTCCTTTTTTATTTATCCTGCCGCTGTATTGATCCTGTATGAAATCAGGAATATTTGTTGCAGTGTAGTTCAGCGAGTCATCCAGAACGATGGTGGCATTAAAAAAGGTGGAATCTTTTGCATCGGCGTCCACTGTTTGAAATTGAAAACGATACTTGCCTACGATATCGTGGATACTAGGTTGAATAACACAAAGTTTATCGGCATAAGGGTCAAACTGGCATGTGGCAAACCAGAGTAAAACAAAATAAGATAGTATCTTTTTTATAAAATGTAATATAAAATGCACAGGTCTGCTTTAGCTAAGCAAAATTATAAATTATCCTGTATCTTTGAATTACTATAAATAATTAGCATGAAAGAAGTAATAGCCAAACTTAAATTCAAAGATAAAGGTGTTATAATCAATGCTCCTTCCGAAATAGAGAGAGAGTTTGTAAAGCTCGGTTTTAAATCTGCGTTCGATAAAACCAAAAGCACCAACACCCTTGTCTTCATCAACGATAAAAAACAATTTACCGATTTCTTAAAATCCTTTCTTAAAAATGTGGAGCACGATAGTGTGCTGTGGTTTGCTTACCCTAAAGGCAGTTCCAAGAAAGTAACCGATATCAACCGCGACATTGTTCGCGTGACGGGCGAAGAATATGGCATAACTACGGTAACAGCCATATCTATCGACGACACCTGGAGCGCACTTCGGTTCCGGCCTATTGATAAGGTGGGGAAATAAGTATTTTATACTATATTTGATTTATGAAACCCTTAGTGATATTACTGGTAACATTTGTGCTGGCTGTTGCTGTTTCAAAACTAGCAATGGGCGGCTCGAACTTTGTTTTCAGCGGTAACTTGGCAATGGCTGTTATGTTGTGTTTTACATCACTAGGGCACTTTATGTTCACCAACGGTATGGCTATGATGATGCCGTCGTTTATTCCCATGAAAAAGTTAATGGTCTATTTTACCGGCATATTGGAAATTATATTGGGAATAGGACTGTTGTTTCCTTCATTGCGTTTCACAAGCGGAATACTATTGATCGTCATTTTTGTGCTGATGCTTCCGGCGAATATAAATGCTGCTAAGAAGCATATCGATTATGAAAAGGCAACCTACGAAGGAAAAGGAATGGGCTATTTATGGTTTCGCATTCCTTTGCAGATACTCTTTATAGCCTGGGTGTTTGTTTTTGCTGTGAGCAACCTGTGCATGCATTCGTAATTGTTTCTACTTGTTTCTATCTTTTTCTTGTAGTTTTGTTTTCTAAACTGTTTCATCATGACACCGGAAGAAATTAAAGAATTAATAGTAGGAGATTGGGTAAGTATAGCTCCTGAAATACGCCCCAGCAGTACCAAAAATGCCGACGGAAGCTTGAAGCCCTTTTACCTTACGAGGCAATTTAAATACATGCCCGGCGATATATTTGAACTGACTGTAACCACCAATGCCGACGCATACGGTAAGGTTCCTCTTGCCAAGATGTTTATTCGTGGCCACATGGAATGGAAAGGTCCTCATCCCATAGCGGAAGGAGCTTATAAAGTAGATTTTAAAGCCGATGAACAATACGTACTAACCCCGTTATTGCCAGCTTTTGCCGATGCCATGAACCAGTTTACCAAAGGCTATGATACCTGGGAAGTTGGGAAAGAGCAAAGCATATTTAAAAAAGCTTTTCTACCTTTTGGACTGGCAGAAGGGCAACTGTTTGCCGAATACGATTTGATATATCTTTTCAATAACATGATGTTTTGGGGAGCACGCAATGTAGATGGTCGTGGTTTCGATAAGGAAGAAAATCGCCCTACTAATTTGCAAATACCTTTGGTACGCAAGAGCTGATATTCGGTGAAAAGTATATTCTAATCATCAAATTACCAAATCATCAAATTACCAAATTATATTAGGCTACCCGGGTTAGTTTAATCGCTTTTTCAGGGCATCCCGTCACGCACAATCCGCAGGCATGGCATTGATTGGGTTTTACTACGTGCGCCTTTTCTCTTCCGTGGACAAGAGTTTTCAGTTTTCCTGTAAACCCTAGTTTGTCATATTCCTCCCGGCTTATGGCTTTTAAGTCGAACACATCATGGGGGCATTCCATAATGCAAGGGCCCTGGGCTTCGCACTTATTTAAATCGACCACCGGCATTAGCCTGCCCGGTTGCTCTTCGCAGTTCTCAGGTTTCATATCCAAAGATATTTCGGGAGTTCTTCAGGTTCCTCCGTTGCGTTGAGAGGCTCTTTCGTTGGTTCATTCGCAAATGCTCCATTCATAAATTCATCGTATATTTTCACGAAGTTTTTGGCCATTCTTTTCAGTTCTTCCCAATAGTATGTGAGGAAGTTTCCCCTGTTGATGCTTAATGCGTTCATAATGATATATGTTTTAATTTTTTAATCTTCTTATTTAATATTACGTAACAAAAGTATATGGCAATGCCACCTGTTCCTACCGGAATTAGGTAATTGAAAGAACCACGTCGGTGAACGACGGATTAGAATAGGTGAGTGGCATGGCTATTATGAGTTTTTTGTTTGCTTTCTTGTTTCTCTCCTATAAATTAATATATTTGTATCTGAATAATAATTATTTAACAGTTCCATTATGAAAAATACTGCTATCGTATTACGTGCTTTTTTGTTTGTATTAATAATTCCCCTCTTCTTTAATCAGGTTAAAGCAACTCCTCTCAAGGTAACCATAACAAATCAAACAAATGTACAAGGGTGCAACGGACAGAGCAATGGTAATGCTACTGCGACAGCTACCGGGGGCACAACGCCATATAACTATGTATGGTCAACTACTCCTACGCAATCGGGATATATGGTTATAAACCTTACTGCAGGAACCTACACCGTTACAGTTACTGACGCATTGTCTAACACAGCCAGCACATCGGTTACTATCACCCAGCCAAGTGTTTTAACAGCTACCATTTCAACTACTAACAATACCAGTTGCCTGAATCCGAATGGAACAGCAACAGTTGTTGCCTCGGGAGGAACGCCTCAGTATGCTTACTTCTGGGCTCCCATGCAGCAGGTTACTACTAGTGTTTCCAATTTACCTCCCGGTACCTATACATGTTCTGTAGCCGATGAGGAGGGTTGTAGTGCAACTGCCACAGCAACCGTAGGTGGCACCGCTGCCCCTTTTGTTGCAGTTTTTGCAACTCCTTCCTGCCTGACCCCATGTACAGGTACAGTAGCAGCAATGGTATCCGGAGGTGTTCTTCCCTATACCTATCTTTGGTCTAATGGCGTAACTGCAACAAGTGCATCTGCCTTATGTCCTGCTTATTATACGTGTAATGTTACGGATAATGCAGGCTGCCGAGATTCCATGGGCGCTCTGGTTGCTGTTAATTGTTCTTGTTTTAATTCATATAATCAACCCATTTGTATCGTAACCCTTGATACGGCAACAAACAAATGTGAAATAATCTGGGGAAGAAATAGTTCTCCACCAGCAGCAGGGTATGGCTATTTTAACATATACAGGGAGAATAATAATCTGCCGGTTTTAGTACACAGCCAGGCTTTGAATGTGTTGAGTGAATACATCGACCCCAATTCAAACCCTTCGGCAGGGCCTGTGACGTATGAAATAACTACCGTTGATTCCTGTGGCGAATCAGCATTGAGTCAATCGCACATCAGTATTTACCTTACTACTACGGCAGGCCATAATTCATATATATTGAATTGGACTGCTTATGTAGGATTTACCCCTACCCAGTATATGATTTACCGGGGGCCTTCCCTGAGTAAACTTAAAGCTATTGATTCGGTTGCCAATTATATACTTACCTATACCGATAATAATCCTCCCGTGGGTTCCTATTATGTGGTAGAAGCAGTCAGTCCTAATGGACCTTGCGTACCCACTACACACAAACCCGGCAAGGCTTCCATTTCATTGCTTTCAGGCGGGTTCTCTAATGGGTTTAATACCGGAACGTTATTGGGTGTTACTACACTGGACAATAACATCACTAATTTGAATGTGTATCCTAATCCAAGTAACGGCGTATTTACCTTGAATTATATTATTGACGGAAATGATAATGTTAGTATCACTATTATAAACGAACTCGGGCAGCAAGTTTATACCGAACAAAAAGGAATAAACACCGGGCATCATTCGGAGCAGTTAAATCTTGGAAGCCTAGCTTCGGGGATATATACATTGCGTGTACAAAGCGATGCGGGTATATCGGTGCGCAAACTTTTGATAATGGGGAATAGGTAGTTGGCTTGAGTTAATCACCACAAGTGAAGGATGGATTGAGGTAGGTGAGTGGTTTTTGTATATTTGTACAAAGAATATCAACAGATCATGAAAAAAGTAAAATTATTACTCCTGTTCTTCATTTTTAGTGCTTCATTTTCCTTTGGGCAAAACTGGCTGTGGGGCGGCCAGGCGCACATGAAAGATTTGAAGCTAATATCAACAATTTCTGTCGCAACAGATGCTAATGGGAATGCTTTTTTAGCAGGACCTTTTCATTGGGAAGTTTCATTTGGTAAAGATACCGTGCAAGACTCCATGTATGCTGAATCAGATGGAGCATATTATATGAAATATAATTCTGCGGGAAATGTACAATGGGTAAAACAATTTTTTTCTCCCGGGAATGGGTGTTTCGCTTCATCGGTTGTTACAGATGCTTCAAATAATTTAATAGTTGCGGGCGGGTTTGATTTTAATATTAAAATGGGGTCTTATAATTATTCAACATATGGTGGCGATTTCTTTTTGGCAAAATGCGACAATAATGGGAATATATTATGGACAACAGTAGGTGTTGGTGAAAATACTAATTCTGTTTTTTACGCTTCTACAACTTCAACTGCATTAGCTACAGACAGGTCAAAAAATGTTTTTATTTCCGGCTACTTTCTCGACACGCTTAAATTTGGCGCAACTACTTTGTTGAATTCCAATAATACAAACTACAATATTTTCACGGCTAAATATGATAGTAATGGTAATGTTTTATGGGCAAAGCAAGGTACCTGTATAACTCATACCGGAGGCCTCACCAATAAAAGTTATTCTGTAGCAACGGATTTAAATGGAAATTCATTTATTGCAGGTTCTTATAACGATTCGATAACTTTTGGCAAGTATACGTTAACTTCTCCAATTCTGTATAATTATTGGATGGGGCAAGTTTTTCTCGTAAAATACGACCCTAGTGGAAATGTACTTTGGGCACGACAGTCTAATATCCCCTCTGCAGGAAACAGTGCTATCGGGTATGGCGTAACTACCGATAATGCCGGAAATGTATATCTTACCGGGGCATTCACTGATACTGTTTCTTTTGGAAATCATACATTGGTGGGTGGCGGATTATTTTTTGTGAAATACAGTGCAAACGGAAATGTAATATGGGCAAAGAGTGCAGGCGCCCCCTATCCCCCCAATTCAGCCGCTTATTATACCGGATATTCGCTTTCTTCTGACGAATACAACCATATATATTTAGCAGGCGGAGGAGGAAGAGATAGCATTACTTTTGGAAAATTCACTTTAAATTCTCCCCAAAACTCTGAAGGAAATTCATTTGTAATAAAATTTGATACTGGTGGTAATGCGATATGTGGTTCACTACTTTTTAATGGTGCCAAAGCTTATGTTTCAATTGCTACAGATAAAAGTGGTGTATATGTTTATCCCGCAAGCACTATCGTGTCTGATACCATATTTTGCGCTGCTGATACCTTGACTCCACCAGGTGAAGTACCCTATGTTGCCCGTTGGCAAAACTGTGGGGAACAGGATGGAGTACCTTCCATTTCCACCTTACAAAAGCCCAGTGTTCTTTTATATCCCAACCCAAGCAATGGAGAATTCACCATAGTTGAAAGTGGAAAGTTGAATATGGAAAATGAAAAAAGTAATATAGAAGTTTACAATATGTTGGGAGAAATAGTGTATGGTGCGACCCTGAAACAAGTTCAGGGTGACAATATCATTAATCTTTCCAATCAACCAAACGGAATCTATCTATATAGGGTTATTACTCCAACAGGTAATTTAATAGGACAAGGGAAAATGATAGTACAGCACTAGGAATACCCGTTTTTTTCGGCACATTAGCAAAAACACTCCCAAAATAATCTGTTCATACGAACGTCTGTAAATTGTCACGGTTACTCCGCGAATAAGTTCCTAATTCTATTTACTATATTTGAAAGGTAATACAATAGCCTATGATGTTGCGTAAAGGATTTCAGTTTAAACAATATAAAGCCGAGGATGAGTCACCTTTTGAAAAGCTGTTTGCTGTTTTCAAGGAGCTGATTGTCCACACCTCCGGCGATTTTGATGAAGCCATCAACTGGCTGCGCGAACTCGATAAGGAGTATGAGCTCACCACACCCGAATATACCATTGAAGATTTTATTGAAGACTTAAAAAAGAAAGGCTACCTGCGGGAAGAGATTAAACCCGATGGAAAGGGCGGCATGGGGCTCACTGAGAAAATGGAACGTGCCATACGTCAGGCTGCTTTGGAACAAATTTTCGGTAGCCTGAAAAGGTCGGGTGCAGGTAATCACCGTACCAATTATACCGGGCAAGGCGATGAACACACGGGTGAGTTGCGTGAATTCAGGTTTGGCGACGGGCTGGAACAAATAGCTATGACCGAAAGCCTGAAGAATGCGCAGGTTGCAAATGGTATAGATTCCTTTCAACTGTTTGAGAAAGATGTGGTGGTGGAAGACAATTACCACAATTCGCAGATGAGCACCGTGCTAATGATCGATGTAAGCCACAGCATGATATTATATGGTGAAGACCGTATAACGCCTGCTAAGAAGGTAGCTATGGCTATGGCCGAACTCATCAAAACCCGCTACCCGAAAGATACACTCGACATTATAGCTTTTGGTGACGATGCCTGGCCCATTGAGGTGAAAGATTTACCTTATTTGCAGGTAGGCCCCTATCATACCAACACCGTTGCAGGCTTGCAACTGGCTATGGATATATTGCGGCGCAAGCGCAACACCAACAAGCAGATATTTATGATAACCGATGGCAAGCCAAGCTGCCTGCGTAACGCTGATGGAACCTATTATTATAATTCCGTAGGGCTTGACCAGCGTATAGTAGACCAATGCTATTTGGCTGCGCAACAGGCTCGCAAATTGCACATCCCCATTACTACATTTATGATTGCCCGTGACCCTAATCTGCAACGCTTTGTGCAGGAGTTTACGGCAGCCAACCAGGGCAAGGCTTTTTACACCGGATTGAAAGGATTGGGACAAATGATTTTTGAAGATTACCAACATAACCGAAGAAAAAATATAAAATTCTAAACCAGATAAAACTTTTATGGAAACAGGCAAACCGAAGATAAAGACCTTAGGAGAATTAAAGAAATCAGGATATAAACCGAGGAACATTAAGCAGGAGCTTCGCGATAATCTTATCAGCAAATTAAAAGACGAGGAAGAAATATTCGAGGGTATTTATGGTTACGAAACTACCGTAATACCGGAATTGCAAAGAGCCATTTTATCGATGCACAACATCAATCTACTGGGGTTGCGCGGACAGGCTAAAACCCGCCTTGCCCGCCTGATGGTACAACTGCTCGACGAATGGATGCCCATTGTGGCCGATTCAGAAATTAACGATGACCCGTTTGCTCCTTTGTCGTTTCATGCGAAAGAATTGGTGGAAAAACAAGGGGACCAAACTCCTATAGATTGGGTGCATCGTGATGAACGCTTTGCAGAAAAGCTGGCTACACCCGATGTTACCATTGCCGATTTGATTGGCGACGTGGATCCTATAAAAGCCGCTAACCTCAAGTTATCGTATGCCGATGAGCGGGTGATTCACTTCGGGCTTATACCCCGTGCTAACCGCAGCATATTTGTAATTAATGAATTACCCGATTTGCAGGCCCGCATACAAGTAGGACTTTTCAATATTTTGCAGGAAGGCGATTTGCAAATACGCGGATTTAAACTGCGTTTCCCGCTCGATGTGCAGTTTGTATTCACCGCCAACCCGGAAGATTATACCAACCGTGGCAGCATTGTAACTCCCCTGAAAGACCGCATCGGTTCGCAGATATTAACCCACTATCCTGAAACGATAGAAATAGCCAGACGAATAACGGCCCAGGAAGTAAAGAGCAACGAAACACGCGATAAGCAAATAAAAGTCCCTTCGCTGGCGAAAGACCTGATTGAACAGATAGGCTTTGAAGCCCGTAAGAGCGAATTTATAGACCCCAAGAGCGGCATCAGCGCACGCATGAGCATATCGGCATACGAGAACTTAGTTAGTGCTGCCGAACTACGGTTACTGAAGCAGAATACTAAGAGTACCACCATCCGCCTGGGTGATTTTATGGGCATTATTCCGGCGCTTACCGGCAAGATGGAAATAGCCTATGAAGGCGAACAAGAAGGAGCCCGCTACGTAGCCGAACACCTGATACAAATGGCCGTGAAGAGCTTGTTTGAAGCTTTATTCCCGAAAATACAGAAACTGGAAAAGCAGGGTGTAAAAGGTCCTTATTACGACGTTATATCATGGTTCAATGATCTTTCGGAAGATTTTGAACTGGTAGATAACATGACTGATGAAGAGTACCGCAAAGAACTTGACCGAGTTGGCCCTCTGGATGATTTGATAAATAAATACCAATCTGATACAGATGCTACCGACCGCTATTTTTTAAAAGAGATTGTGCTATGGGGACTTGCTGAGAATAAAAAATTAAGCCGCATATTAGTAGATGACGGAATAGGATTCAGCAATACCTATAATGATTTGATGAAGGATTTTAATAAGTAAGTGCAAGCCACTTGGCCGAGGGACTTTATTTGGGGTTAATAATAGCATGTTAGGTCATATTTTTTTTAATTTTGTAATGAAAATTAAGTATTATGAAAAACATAAAATTACTACTCAGCTTTTCATTCTTAGTTCTTCATTTTTCATTCTCCCATGGGCAAAGCTGGTTATGGACCGCCAATGCATTTACAAAAACTCCTGCTGACCCGCAATGCCCTGTTGCTACTGATAGAAGTGGTAACGCTTATGTTACCGGGACTACCCAAACGGATACTTTATATATTGGTAATACCAAGTTAATGGGGAAATATAGCGTTACCTATTTGGCTAAGTATAACCCGGCAGGAGCCGTTGTTTGGGTAAGGCAGATCAGCGGAAGTAATACCAGTGATTGTATTACGACAGATAAATCGGGAAATGTATATATAGCAGGCAGTTTCGGTGATACTATTAAAATAGGTGCATCTACATTAATAAGTCCTTTGGGTAATGATGTTTTCCTGGCAAAATTTGATTCGAATGGGAATCCGCTTTGGGCAAAACAATCTCAAGCGCCTACAAAAACTAGTTTGGCAGGTACGGGTTTTATCGCTACCGATATGTTCAACAATGTGTTTGCAACCGGAGATTTTGAAGACACGGTATCTTTTGGAAGTTATACCTTGAACATGTTCAATACGAGCCAGGGAAATGACCGAGCTGTATTTATAGTGAAATATGATTCTAATGGAAATGCGTTATGGGCGGAGCAATCTAAAACTTCTTCAGCGGCTGATTATGGGGGAAGTTCTTATTCTGTTGCAACTGATAAATTGGGAAATTCATTTATAACCGGATATTTTTCAGATACTCTTTCTTTTGGTTCATATTCACTGGTTGGGGGAGGAGCCTTTTTAGTAAAGTACTCGGCAGCGGGTAGTGTATTATGGGCAGAGCAAAACGCAGGGGGCTTATGTATGGGCAGTTCAGTAATAACGGACGGTATAAATCCTTATATCACGGGGAGTTTTGAAAATAATGTACAGTTTGGCTCCCATACCTTGTCTTCACCCGGACAATACAGCATATTTTTAACTAAATATGATGTAAATGGCAATGCTATTTGGGCCGAAAAATCATCTGAGGAATGGATAGGCGATGGATTAGCTGCAGATGCATATAATCATATTTATCTGACAGGAACCAGTTACGAAGCTAAGTACATTAAACAAGTAAGCTTTGGTAGTTACACCCTAGCTAATCCTTTAATTGAAACTTCATCTTTTATAATGGAATTTGACACAGCGGGATCCCCTCTTTGCGGTTCCCTGCTTGACAATCGTAGCTCAGAAGCCACTAATGGTGTAGCTTCCGACCCTTTGGGTAAGTATATTTATTTATCGAGTATATTTGGAGATACCCTCTTTTATAGCGGTGATACTGTATTAGGGACTGGAGCCGGATATAGTACTTTTGTGGTCAGATGGCGAAGCTGTACTTTAACTAACGGCGTAGCTTCTATCTCATCACAAAATGCCAGCGTGCTTGTATATCCCAACCCAAGCAATGGAGAATTCACCATGGTTGAAAGTGGAAAGTTGAAAATGGAAAATGAAAAAAGCAATATAGAAGTTTACAATATGCTTGGGGAAAAAGTGTATTCGCAATTCTCCACTCTCCACTCTCCATTTTCAATTAATTTAAGTGGTGAGCCCAATGGTATTTATCTATACCATGTTATAGACGAGACAGGCAACTTAATTGGAGACGGGAAATTGGTAATACAGAAGTAAAAGTTAAGAGCTAAGAACTAAGAGGAAAAAGGGGATGCCCTATATACTCTTGTTCTTAGCTCCCTTACACCAGTTCTACCAGCTTTTTGGCAAAGGTAAAATCATTGATTCTCTTTAGGGAGACGGTATCCTGCGGAGTTTTTTCAATAAAAACAGGAACCCCATACGATTCAATAGTGTTTATATCTTCATCCGAATCATGGCAGGCGCAGATTACCGTATCGCATCCTGCTTTTTGAAATAACTCAAGCGTGGCAGCAAGCTCATTTTTGGTTCCCGTGGTTATGCCTGTCTTCTTCTCACCATGCATTAAAATGTCAGTAAAATCAAGGCTTCCATACACTTTCTCCCCTAAAAAGTTATATACAACGGCTTGGGTAAAATAGCCCCTAACCTGTACATATCCTGCATTTAGCAATAAAGTATAAGCTGTATTAAGGGTGTATGTTTTACCGCTATTGGCCGGTCCTTTTAACGCTATTATTTTCATATTTGCTCGGTGTTGTGATGTAATTACTGCCGAAAGGCGATGTAATATTAGTTATTCTTTTTAAGATATATATCGCGTTATGACGTATGACAGACACCAATACTGTTTTCAATTAATTAATAAGTATCTTTATACCTCAATCTGTAAGAAGATGAATATAGAAGAATTGCGCGATTATTGTCTTCAGAAAAAAGGCGTGGAGGAAACCTTCCCGTTTGGGGAGCTTACCCTGGTTTATAAAGTAGGTGGAAAAATATTCCTTATAGCGAGTGTTGATGAAGGTAATCGTTTCAATGCTAAATGCGACCCTGAACGTGCCGTAGAATTAAGGGAAAGATATAGTGAAATTATACCCGGCTACCACATGAATAAAAAGCACTGGAACTCCGTATATATGGATGGGGGCTTGCCTCGAGCACTGCTGCTTGAAATAATAGACCACTCCTACGAATTGGTGTTTGAAAGCCTCCCGAAAAAGATAAAGCACGAACTGATTTGAGTATAAAGTGTATTATTTTTATATTTACCTAACGATTTGAAGATTAAGCACGTATTAGTTGATAAAGGCCTAAATTGCGCATGGAAAAACTGAAATTACTTTTTTATTCTGTACTTTTTATTCTTCACTATTCATTTTCTATTGCTCAGTCATGGCAGCTTCTGCCCAACTCTCCTGCTCAAACATTCCGCCACGATGATGTATGGTTTATCAATCCCACAGTAGGCTGGGTAGTAAATGTAAGCGGACAGGTATGGAATACAAAAGACGGCGGCAATACATGGGCGCAATTAATCAATCAACCCTCGTCGTTTCGCTGTGTAGGTTTTTTTGATTCACTCCACGGTTGCGTAGGTAATTTGGGTCCCGGCAACTGGGCTCCCACCAATGATACCAACCCTATGTATATAACATCCGACGGTGGTAAAACACTTCAATTGCCTGTCATCATTGGTTCGAAGCCCATTGGTATTTGCGGTATGTCAGTAGTGAATGATACTACTGTAATGGCAACAGGAAGGTTTGACGGGCCTGCTTATTTTATGAAAAGCACCGACAAGGGAAAAACCTTTTACTCTCAAAAAATGGATTCGGCAGGTATGTTAATAGATACCTATTTTATGACTCCCGATTCAGGCTTTGTGGTGGGCGGTAATAGCTCCAGCGAGGGCGCATCCTATTCTGTTATTCTTTTTACAGCAGATGGCGGTAAAACCTGGACAAAGAAAATTACAGGTAGTATGCAAGGCAACCATTGCTGGAAATTCAACCATCCTTCTGCCAATGTATTCTATGTATCAGTGGAAGAATTGTATAGCAATAATACGCTTCGGTTTTTCAAATCAATCGACAGGGGCAAAACCTGGACGGAAGAAATACTTACCAAAGTGCCTTATGGATGGAGCCAGGGTATTGGATTTGCAAATGATACGGACGGATGGGTAGGAGGCAATACGTATGCATTGCACACAAGCAATGGCGGCAAAACCTGGGATACGGTTAAGCCTTCTAATTTGTTGGTTAATCTGAACCGCATGCGCTTTTTAAGCGATACCTTGGGCTATGCAGTGGGGCAGCGGGTATATAAATACTCTAAATCTTCTACACTGGCAACAGAAACAGTAAAAGATTTGGCCGGATATTCCCTATTGCAAAATGTACCCAATCCATTCCGGGGAACAACTACTATAACGTATTCCATACCTGTTACGCAGCACGTGCAAATAGAAGTATTTGATGATGCAGGAAGGAAAATTAAAACACTCGTGAACGGAACCAAAGTGCCGGGCACTTACCGGGTAGAGTTTATTGTACCACAAAACCGCACCTTTTCATTCATCTGCTCTATGCTGGCCGGGCCTTATGCCAAAAGGATAAAGATGCTTTCGGTGGAATAGCAGTTTATTGCACACATCGGAAGCCTCCATTACGATAATATCATTTCTGTATCATCAATTTACCTTCACCAATCAGGCTGCCATCTTCTGCTGTAACCCGATAAAGATAAATGCCGTTAGGCTCTTCACTTAAATTAATTGAAAATGGAGAGTTGAGAGTGGAGAATTGCGAATACACTTTTTCCCCAAGCATATTATATATTTCTATGTTATTCTTTCCATTTTCCATTTTCAACTTTCCACTTTCAACTATGGTGAATTCTCCATTATTCGGGTTAGGGTAAACATTCATACCGGAGGATGCTGATAGATTATCAATACCTAAAATCAATGGTAACAACGTAACTTCTCTCACGGCATCTACCTTGTTTCCCCATGTGTCGGTAACTTGCAATTCGAGTAAATAAGTTCCGCTGGCAAGTGAATGTGTGTTCCAGTTGGCAAGTAAGCTATTGCTTGCAGGGTTGGTGTCAAGGCCTGTTATAGGAATCCATTTGCTGCTGTCAACCGCATGGTAAAATAGTTGCCAATTTTTAAAATACATCCATGCGCTGGTGGGTCCCCGGTGAATCCATGCAGAGCCATAAACAGGTGCGATGGAATCGGCGAATAAGTTGCCCGGCGAATTGATGTTGTCCAGCTCTGCAGCGCCTCCGTTAACGGCTGTTGGGTCAGCAGGCAGAGAACTCTGTACCATGATCAGCAAAGATTTATCAATGGCTTCCTCAGCGCCCGAGCCGCCTACAGAGCCATAGGCAAAAATGAAGAGGCTGTTCCCTTCGCTGCGTACATAGGTATATACGGTAGCTCCATCGGCAAATATCAGTGATGTATCGGCTGACCAATGATAGCCACCCGAGCCATCAACCACGTAATCGGTACCATACATTTTCGAAGCATTTTCTGTTCCTATTTCTCCGGCAATGCATCCCGTTACATTGATAATGGATTTATGGAAAACATAAAAGCTCCAGGTTTCTACTGTGCAATTACTGAACGTAAGAGTGCGGTCGGATAGGGGAGTGGTGAAGTTGGAGTAGGTGGCATTATCGGTCATTCCGGAAACTTGTGTTGAATCGGCCGGGCGGTCAAACCACAACCCTATGGAACGGATCTTAGAATTGGTAATGTTTACAGTAGAACGTGCAGAAGGCATCATGCCCCACATGATATCATAAACCGAATCAGCATTCACATGATATTCAATTCCGCGAACTCCCGGCTTGGTGTTATTAAACTGGTAACCGTAAGTAGTATCGTGCATTCCAAACGACCAATTGATAACCGATGTATCAGAGAATTGGTGCCACAGCAAAGCATTGGTAGCATGCTTAATATTCAGCGTACAATAATCTTGTAAAATAAATTCACCTGCCTGGTTTGTTCCGTTTATGGAAATGGTACCGCTGTTGTTGATGCCGGTTGTCATCCAGTCGGGTTGCGTAACATTATTCAGCGTAAGCACCGCCGTATCTGCCACCTCGCAATTGTGCGATAGCCCGCCATAGGCCAGTGTGGTATTGCTTATAGTTACTGTCGCTTTATTAATCAGCACGAGTGAACGTTGGTAAAAGTAACTCTGCGGAAAAGATAAAGTGGAAGAATCAATAATCACTTTTCCATGATTGAAAACATCTATATCGCCCAAATTGGTGAGTGTCGCTTTTTTAATGATCAACACCCCGTTCAATGCTACAAATATGGGGCCGTTGTGGGTAAGTGTGCCTGTGATGATAAGTGTATCATAAGGCTTAACACCCACAATCAGCGTATCAGGATATGAACCCACCCGGGTATGCGAATGAGTAGAATATACGTTGGGATGAAATGATTTTGTTTTTTCTTGTAATGCAAATAGCGGAGTAAGGTGAGGCGTGTATCCCTTGCCGGTAGCTGATTCTGAGTTAACAGATGATTGCGCAACCGGCCTTAGCTGATTGTACAAACCTTGCAGGTTTTGCTGTGCCTGCAAAGAAAAGCATATCATTGCTGAAGTGAAAAAAGTGCATGCGGAAACAAAATTATTTTTCATGATTTAGGCGTTTATTCAAGCAAAGATAGGTTTTCTAAGTGTCTTTTAAAAGCGGTGAATTGATAATTTGATAAAGCTCATGTAATATTGGCTTAAGATGCTTGGCGGAACTTTGCACCGTCTAAAAACACAGACGGAATGCAAAAAAAGGTGGCTCCTCAAAGCTCGTACGATAACCAAAATAACACGATAGATACTCCGTCTCCCCAAACTTCGATACTAACTGAAAACGGCAATAGCCTCAAAATAATTTCCTGGAACATCTTTATGCTTCCGCGCTTTATAATGCGTACGGGCCAGTCGAAAAGAGCATGCGAAATTGTGAATGTGCTGAAAGATGAAGATGCTGATATGATCGTGTTCCAGGAAGCATTCGACAGCACAGCGCGCGAAATCATACGCAAGGGGCTCGCTTCTTATTTCCCTTATGAGTCGGGCGATCCGCCAAAGAATGTAATGTGGAAGACCAATTCCGGCATCTGGATCATCAGCAAGATTCCGTTTATGGTAGTGAAGAATATGTATTTCGTAAACGGTCGCGGTCCCGACTGGTTTGCCTGCAAAGGCGCCATGCTTATTCAATCGGAAAAAAATGGGTTTGCATTCCAGTTAGTGGGTACGCACCTGCAATCGGAATTTGGCGGGAAGCCATCGCAAAAAATAAGAGCGTTGCAATGCGAACAAATTCGCAGGGAATTATTGGAGCCTTATGCCGAAAGCGGCGTTCCGCAATTGCTGGCAGGCGATTTCAATACCATGCACCACGAGTCGGAAAAGTATGAGCAGATATTAAATATTCTTCGTGCAAGGCAATTTCCGCTGCATGGAGAACATACCTTTTCGTACGACCATACCGTAAATGATCTCATCAAAGGGGAAAAAGAAAAACCCCAACTGATAGACTACATATTGTACACTTGTAACGACTATCATAAAAACGAGCATCATAAATTTGATACCCGGATGTTCATTAACGTGTTTCGCAAACAGTGGCACGAAAAGTTCCACGACTTGTCCGACCACTTTGCTATTGCAGGAGTGTTCCAGTTCTCCTGAGTAATGTATCCTGTTTGTTAAGACGAGGATAAGATTCCGTCATATTGAGGTAACTTTTTGTTATACTTAACTTAAAGTTTCAGTAACCTTTTCGTAAACGGTGTTTTATTTCTTTGCATTGTAAGCATTGGAAATGAATCTCAACATACGTTTATTATATGCCTAAAAAGAAAATCCTTTTCCTGACAGGCTCCCTCAATCAAACCATACAGATGCATAAAATTGCATCGCACCTCACCCCCGACTACGATTGTTACTTTTCTCAATTGTTCGACGACGGGATGGCCATCAATCTGTTAATGAAAACGGGTTTGGTGGAGAGTGTGATAATTTCGGACACATACAGGGAGAAAGCAGAAAACTATTATAATCAGCACGGACTTAAAAGTGATTATCGCGGCGAAGCGTTGGGTAATACCTACGAATTGGTGGTGATGTGCAGCGATATGGTTTTCCCGAAAAAGTTCAGGAATACAAAAACGATTTTCATACAAGAAGGCATGACCGACCCCATGACGATATGGAGCAAAATAGTGCTTTCCATGGGATTGCCGGGATACTATGCCATGAGCACTGCGCTCAACGGGGCATCTGACCAATGTGATATATATTGTGTTGCCTCGCAGGGCTATAAAGACAAGTTTGCAACAGCAGGTACCGATGAGTCGAAGATTATTGTTACGGGTATGCCCAACTTCGACGACATGCAAGCCTATTTCACCAACGATTTTCCGCACAAAAATTATGTACTTGCCGCTACATCAGATATAAGGGAATTATATGGGTTTGAAAACCGGAAAAAGTTCATAAAGAATTGCGCTAATATTGCTGATGGCCGCCAATTGATTTTTAAATTCCACCCCAATGAGTTGCAGGAAAGGGCAATCAACGAGGTGAAAAAATGGGCTCCCAGAGGTACTCTCACCTATTCAAACGGCAATCCTAACCACATGGTAGCTAATAGCGATGTATTGATTACGCAATACTCTACCCTGGCTTATGTTGGGCTTGAACTGGGCAAAGAAGTGCACTCGTATTTTGATATTGATGAGCTGAAGAGCCTGGCACCCCTTCAAAACGGCGGAACCTCATCGCTTAAAATTGCAACTATTTGCAGGGCTTATTTGCAGCACGAAAGGGAACAACGGGTTGCATTAACAAACAAATACCAGGAATTGTATAATCATGTAGATATAGCTTGGGCCAGTTAACCGAAAATAATGTGTGTATCAGTAACATAATGCAATGTAATTGCAGCTCAAGTCGTCTCCCCCGTAAATTTTTCTTCCACTACGGCATAAATAATTCACTGTCAGTTCAATATAATAAAATTGGACTGGTCTATCTTAAAAAGGACTCTTTAACGGTAGAGAAAACCGGAATTTTCTTAAATTGCATTGTCAATTAATTGATTGTGCATTCATTACCATGTTTTTATATCAAAACAATAGTATGTACAGATTCATCCCTCGCAACCCCCTTTTAAAGTAATTCGAATGCAGAATCGTTCAATCATATATTTTGCGGGTAATTCAGAGAGTGGTGCAGATAAAAATTCGTGTATGCAAAGGAAGAAGATACTATTTATAACAGGGTCTCTCAATCAAACTACACAGATGCACCAAATAGCATCGTATCTGAAAGGTTACGATTGCTATTTCAGCCAACTCTTCGCCGATAATCCTATTCTAAAAGTGGCAGTTAAAGCCGGGCTAACGGAGAACTCCATTCTTGGAGGAGTATTCAAACAACAATCTGAACAATATTTAAAAGAACATAACCTACCTAACGATTATCGTGCTGAAGTGTATGGAAACAACTATGAGTTGGTTGTGATATGCACCGAGCTAATTGTTCCTTACCGTTTTAAACACACCAAAACTATTTTTGTTCAGGAAGGCATGACCGACCCGCTTTCATTGTGGAGCCGGATTGTGAAGCAATTCGACCTGCCAGCTTATCTTGCCAGCACTTCATTGAATGGTTCCCTCAATCGCTGCGATGTATATTGCGTGGCTTCGGAAGGATATAAAGATAAATTTTCGGAAGGAGGAACCTGGCGCCAAAAGATGGTAGTTACCGGCATCCCTAATTTTGATAATGCGGAATCGTTCCTCCATAATGATTTTAAAGAAAAGGGACATGTGTTGGTTGCCACTACCGACATACGCGAATGCTATGGCGTTGATAACCGCAAAAAATTTATAAAACGCTGCGCTCAAATTGCTAGAGGAAGAAGATTGATATTCAAATTACATCCAAACGAAAACCACGCAAGGGCCACCCGCGAAATAAAGAAACATGCCCCTGCCGGTTCGCTGGTGCACACCAATGGTAACCTGAATGCCATGATTGCTAATTGCAGCATACTCATTACCCAATTTTCATCGGTAGTATACCTGGGCATGGCATTGGGCAAAGAAGTACATTCGTATTTTGACTTGGGGCAATTAAAAAAACTTTTACCCGTTCAAAACAGTGGCACCTCTGCTAAAAATATTGCCGAGATCTGTACAAAATATATTGAATTCAGCGGTACCAAACAAGAGTTCTGGCAACAACTGGCAACCTATCAACCGGCGGTTAATAAATCGGCTGCTAAAAAATCAACCATTGCTGCATGACCTCTGCGAACCCGAATATCGTTACCGTTATGCAGGTTCGCTGCAGCTCAACACGGCTGCCAAATAAAGTGCTTCTTCCCCTTGCGGGAAGGGCTCTCTTTTTGCGCCAGTTGGAACGTATCGTGGCATCTAAACTAAAAGGCACGGTGGTAGTTTCTACAACGGTGTATAAAGAAGATGACGAGATTGAGCAAATTTGCATCAAAGAAGGTATTTACTGTTATCGCGGAAGCTCCGCCGATTTACTCGACAGGCATTTCCAAACGGCCAAACTTTTTAATGCCGATGTGGTAGTAAAAATTCCTTCTGACTGTCCACTTATTGACCCTGCCATTATTGATAACGTAATTGGCTATTTCCTTGAACATCGTAATATATATCAGTATGTAAGCAACCTGCATCCCGCTTCCTATCCCGACGGGAACGATGTGGAGGTGATGACTATGGATGCCTTGTCGGATGCATGGAAGAATGCGGATCGTGAGCTGGAACGCGAACATACAACACCTTATATCTGGGAAAACCCCGATAAATTCAATATTGGTAATGTAGCCCTGCCGGATACCGACTATTCTATGTCGCACCGCTGGACTATTGATTACCCCGAAGATTATGAATTTATAAAAAGCGTATATGATGCGCTGTACCCTGTAAATCCGGTATTCAGCATGAACGACATTTTGGATTTATTACACAGGAAACCCGAACTGATGAAAATAAATGGTCACCTCGCCGGGGTAAACTGGTACAGGAATCATTTGGATGAATTGAAAACTATAAAACCTGAACAAACACGGACGACAATATAATTATGAATAAAGCCGAAATAGAAAACCTGGAAATCCGCTCGCTTAACGTGAGGGAACACATCATTAACATGTCAGCCGAAGGAGGTTGCTTTATCGGGGCATCGCTCTCTTGCGCCGATTTGATTGTGTACCTTTACAGCGAATTTTTAAATGTTACTCCTGAAAACCTAACTGACCCCGAACGTGATTATTTATTCCTTTCCAAAGGACATGATGTGCCCGCTTTATATGGTACCTTAGCCGAATTAGGATTCATTAAAAAGGAACGCCTGCTAAACCACCTTTCTACCAACGACAGCATTTACTGGCACCCTAACAGGGCCATTCCGGGGATAGAATTTCATTCCGGTTCGCTGGGACATCTTCCATCGGTAGCTATTGGCGTAGCGCTCGATTGCAAAATGAAGAAACAAACCAACCGCATTGTAGTAATAACAGGTGACGGCGAAATGAATGAAGGCACTTTTTGGGAAGCTTTGCTTGTGGCCAATGCCTATAAGCTTGATAACCTCATCTTCCTTGTTGACAGGAACCACTTCCAGGCTAACATCCGCACCGAAGATTTGATACCGCTCGAATCACTGGAAAAGAAATTTGAGGCGTTCAATTGTAGCGTGAACCGCATCAACGGCCACGATTTTGAAGAAATAAATGCAGCCTTTAAGGGAATCAACACCACCGGAGGCAAAGTAAATGTAATAGTAGCCGACACCGTTCGCGGCAAAGGACTACCCAGCATTGAGGCCCGTGCCGACCGCTGGTTCTGTAACTTCACCCGCGAAGAAACAGGCGCATTAGTGCGGGAATTACACGGAGAAGCAAAAGCAAAATTAGAATCAGAAACACTTATAGTACGATAATATGAATTACGAAGAAACCCTTGCCGGGCTTGCAAAGAAAGATGAACGCATTGTAGTGATGACGGCCGAAAACCGAGCCCTTATCCGTAACATGCCTGCCCTGCTTGGAGATCGGTTTATTGATACCGGAATTACCGAACAAACCATGATTGGCGCTGCCGCCGGGTTAGCTCTCCGCGGACGCATACCTGTGGTGCATGCACTCGCCTCATTTTTAACCATGCGGGCATTTGAATTTATCCGCACCGATGTGGGCATAGCCCATCTCCCGGTAAAATTGTGTGGTTACATTCCGGGCTTTTTATCTGATGCCAATGGTCCCACGCACCAGGCTATTGAAGATGTATCTATCCTTCGCGGCATACCGGGCATGGAAGTATATGCTCCCGCCGATGAGAATGATTTGGTTGCTATGCTGCCTGATATGATTAATTCTCCCAATGCTGCATACATCCGCATCAATAATAAGAAGATGAGTTACCAGCATAGTGATTATGTTCCCGGTAAAGCAGAAGTGATTTCCGAAGGAAATGATATTACCCTGCTTACGTACGGATTATTGTTTGAAAATACATTCCGGGCAAAAGCGATGCTGGAAGAAAAGGGATATTCTGTAGGGATGGTAAACCTGCGCAGCCTGAAACCGATGGATGAAGAACTCATCCTGAACATTGCCGGAAATACCTCACTAATTGTAACGGTGGAAGACCACTTTTTGACGGGAGGATTATTCAGTATCCTGGCAGAAATATTCTTAAAGAATACTATCACGTGCCCTGTTTTCCCGATGGCGCTGCGTAATAGGTGGTTCAAACCTGCCCTGCTGAACAGTGTGTTTGAATTTGAAGAGTTTACTCCTGAAAAAATTGCCGAACACACCGTTCGTGAGTTAGAAAATGTACTTGTATCCTTAAAATAAAATATATTATGACAAACACCATCAAGTTTAACGAAAACTATCCCGACATTACTAATTCGGACAGGCTTTATGAAAGAGCTTTGAAGATTATGACACCCGTTACCCAAACCCTCGCTAAGGGCCCCGGACAATATGTAAAAGGCGTTGCTCCAAAATATCTTGCCAAAGGCAAAGGCTCGCATGTATGGGATGTTGACGGAAACGAATATATCGATTACAATATGGCCATTGGTCCCGTTTCATTGGGCTATTGCTACGACAGGGTGGATAACGCCATCATAGAACAATTAAAGGATGGTATCACTTTTTCGCTGATGCATAAATCGGAAGTTGAGTTGGCTGAAATGATTCACGATATAATTCCGAATGCTGAAGCAGTTCGCATAAGCAAAACCGGCGCCGATGTGTGTAGCGCTGCCGTGCGTGTAGCAAGAGCATTCACAGGAAGAAAGAAAGTATTGTGCTGCGGTTATCATGGCTGGCACGATTGGTACATTGGTGTAACCAGCCGTAACAAGGGTATCCCTGAAGAAACATCCAACCTTAGCTATACATTCAATTACAACGATATTGATTCAATAAAAGAAGCGCTGGATGAGGATGTTGCTTGCGTGATATTAGAACCTTTCGTATTTGAAGAACCTAAAAACAATTTCCTGTATGAATTGCAAAAGGTTTGCCGTGCTAACGGTACACTTCTCATCTTTGATGAAATGTGGACAGGTTTCCGCGTCGCATTGGGTGGTGCGCAAGAATATTTTGATGTAAAACCAGATTTGGCAGTTTATTCCAAAGCATTTGCCAATGGCATGCCTATCTCTCTCCTTACCGGAAGAAAAGATGTAATGGAACTCTTTAATGAACAGGTTTTCTTCTTTACCACGTTTGGCGGCGAAGCACTTTCGATTGCTGCAGCTATGGCTACCATCAACGAAATGAAAGAAAAGAATGTGCAAGCACAACTTGCTAAACAAGGCCGTAAACTGAAAGATGGCTACAATAAAATAGCTTTTGATTTAGGTATTGCTAACTATACCAAATGCTCTGGCTTCGATTGCCGTACCATTATGACGTTTGATGCGAGCGCAGGGGATCCACTTGTGCTTAAATCATTCGTGCAACAGGAAATGATCAAGCGCGGAATTCTTTGGGGCGGTTTCCACAATATGTGCTTCAGCCATAGCGATGCCGATGTGGAATACACATTAAAGGCCTATGCTGATGTATTGCCTCTTTTGAAGAAAGCAGTAGAAAATAATAACGTAAAAGAATTACTGAAGGGCCAACCGGTGGAAGCTGTGTTCCGCAAGGTGAGCAACTTTAATATGAAACCCAAACCAACCGTAGCCACGAACTAATATGAAGATGTTTTCACTGGAAAATAAAATAGCGGTTGTTACGGGCGGATGCGGCCTATTGGGTAAGGAGCATTGCAAAGCCTTGGCCGAAGCGGGTGCCAGCGTAGTGGTGGCCGATATGGACGATGCTAAATGCAAAACATTTGCCATGCAAATGGGTAGCCAGCACATGGGGCTGGGCGTGAATGTAACCAACGTACACTCCCTTCGTGCAGCCAAAGAAAAGATTTTACAGAAATATGGAACCATCGATATTTTGGTAAACAATGCCGCCGTTAACGATATGTTTGAAAACCCTGCTGCAGCAGCCGAGCAAAGCAAGTTTGAAAACTACCCGATCGAACTTTGGGATAAATCGATCCAGGTAAATATTACGGGTGTGTTTCTGTGCTCGCAAGTACTGGGTACTGTAATGGCCGAAAAGAAAAAAGGCAGTATCATCAATATTGCATCTACTTATGGGATGGTGGCCCCCGACCAAAGCATTTATAAAAATGAAGCCGGCCACCAACGTTTCTTCAAATCGGTTTCGTACCCGGTAACCAAAGGGGCCGTAATTAGTTTTACTAAATTTTTGGCATCGTACTGGGGCGATAAAAATGTGCGGGTAAATACCCTTTCACCGGGTGGAGTGGAAAATAACCAGGACAGCTATTTTGTAAAGAATTACAGCAAGCGCACCTTATTAAAAAGAATGGCTGCGCCTACCGACTATCAGGGAGCCATTGTGTTCCTTGCCAGCGACGCTTCTTCGTATATGACAGGCGCTAACCTGGTGGTAGACGGGGGATGGACGGCCATTTAAATGATGAATTATAAATGATGAGTGATGAATGTTCAATCACAAAGCAAATTAAAATAGAAAACAGTAATTAAACCTTTATAAAAATCAACACTATGAAAACAATCAAAATCAGGGATAAAAGGAGTATAGGCTACGGAGAGCCGGTATACATTATTGCTGAAGTGGGTATTAACCACAATGGTTCGGTAGAAATAGCCAAAAAATTAATCAGCGAAGCTGCTGCTGCCGGATGCGATGCGGTGAAGTTTCAAAAACGCACTCCTGAACTGTGTGTTCCCAAAGACCAATGGTATATGGAGAGAGATACCCCTTGGGGCAGAATGACCTACATTGATTACAGGCATAAAATAGAATTTGGCAAAGCCGAATATGATGAGATTGATTTTCATTGTAAATTGCGCGGCATTGATTGGTTTGCTTCCTGCTGGGATGAAGAAGCCGTTGATTTTATGGAACAATTCGATACACCGGTATATAAAATGGCATCTGCTTCGCTCACCGATTTTTCGTTGATTTCAAAAGTGAAATCTACCGGCAAGCCTTATATTCTTTCCACCGGAATGTCAACCATGGATGAAATAACTGCCGCTACCAATAAATTCGGCCTGGATAATGTACTTATTGCACATTCCACCTCAGCTTATCCATGTCCTCCGAAGGAATTAAATTTAAAGATGATAAACACGCTTGAGGAAATGTACCCTGAAACTCCGATTGGATATTCAGGCCACGAAACAGGCTTGTCGCCTACCGTTTGTGCCGTAGCATTAGGCGCTACCTTTGTTGAAAGGCATTTTACGCTCGACCGCGCTATGTGGGGTTCTGACCACGCTGCATCGGTTGAACCACAAGGTATGCAACGTATGGTAAGGGATATTAGGGATTTTGAAATTGCCATTGGCGACGGAGTTAAGAAAGTATACGAAAGCGAATTGGGCGCCCGCAAAAGATTAAGAAGACAAAACTCTGAAACCTTACAGGAAACCAAATAATTTATGTCTTTAGCTTCAGTTGAAATAGTCACAACCGCGCTGCTTATAACAACCGCGCTTGTGATTATTTTGCTGGAGCGGATATTTCCTTACCGAAAAGGCCTCCCTATTTTCAGGGAGGGCTTTTTTGTAGACTTTGTCTGGTACACATTAATTCAAAGTTTCTTTTTGAAGATACTTATCTTCAGTTATATTATTTATCCGATAGACCAGCACTACCATCTCTCCTCGTTGCATATTGTAACCAACTGGCCCATTGCGGCGCAAGTGTTATTTTTTCTCATCACCCACGATTTTTACATCTACTGGTTTCACCGCTGGCAGCACAACTCAAAGCTTTTATGGCGCACGCATGAGGCACACCATTCCAATAAAGAAGTGGATTGGCTGTCCGGTTCACGTTCGCATATAGCTGAAATTATCATTAACCAAACCATTGAGTTTGCGCCTATTATTTTACTGGGAGCAAATCCTATTATTGTTCCCATAAAAGCATTGATAGATGCCATGTGGGGAATGTTTATCCATTCTAACATTAATGTGAGCCTGGGTAAATTCAAAAAGGTAATCAACGGCCCCGAAATGCACCAATGGCACCATGCCGATTACAACCAGGTTTTCTTTGCCAACTTCTCCACTAAATTTTCTTTGTGGGATTGGCTTTTCGGTACTGCATACCTTCCGGACTTCAAGCCCGAGAAATTCGGATTGTATTATGAATATCCGAATGATTATTTCCTACAGCATGTTTATTCGGTGAAGCGGATGGATGAAAATAAATTGCGTGGTAATATAAAATGGCATTGGTATTTTTACTGGAGGCAAGATTTAATGAAATGGGTAAAAAAAAATTCCGCATTTAAGCGTAAATACAAAAAATACAAGGCCCAGATTTTAGTTTATCTAACCGACAAATACTATTAGTTATGACTGTGCCGCTTATCCGGTGGGTATATCTTTTCATTGCCGCTTTTTCAGAAATATGGTGGACTTATTCGCTGAAATATGTTGACATGAAAAAAATAATAGATACACCGGTAAAACTTTACTTCGCCGAGCCTGTTAATGCAAAAATTCTGCTACCACCTTTGGGATATGTTTTATTCGGGCTTACAAACATATTTTTCTTTTCATTGGCTATGAAAGAAATACCTGTTGCTGTTGCATTTGCCGTTTGGGTAGCTATTTCTATTGTAGGGTTAAAACTGATGGATGTTTTTGTATTCAAGACCTCTTCTTTCAATATTACAGATTTCTTTTTCTATGCCCTTATTATCATCGGCATTTTAGGTATTAAGAAAAGCGCCTGATTCCTCCGGCATCTGTTAAATAAAAGAAACCCACCGTTTTTATGGATGGGTTCTTTTGTAGTAGAACAAATAAAATAGGTTTTTCTTTATTTCAGCAGGCTCACATTACCCACATAGGAATGCAGGGTGCCCTGCGAGTCGGTTACGGTTATTTTATAGATATAGGTATCTTCCTGGCATATTGCGCCAACTCCGTGTACAGCGCCGTTCCAGCCCGTATTCATATCGGAAGTATGGTATATTTCCATACCCCACCTATCGAAAATATACATATCAAAATTTTTGATGTATTCGCCTACCGGTTTAAACACATCATTCAGTCCGTTACCATTGGGCGTAAAGGCGGAAGGAATATATAGTGTAAAGGCAGGGCCTATAATCAGGCAATTGGTTATAGTATCTGAACAGCCACGGGCATTCATTACAATCAGATTTGCACAGTAGGTGCCTGTGTCCTGGTAAGTGTGGGTAGGATTTGTTGTGTTACTGATTGAATCAGTGCCATCGCCAAAAGTCCACCAGTGATAAGCGATACCATATTTGTCGCGGCTTTCATCGGTAAACTGGACAGTAGGAGTAAGGATGGTTACCGGCTGAGGTGAATAGGTAAAGGCAGCCTGCGGAGCGCTGTATACCGTAATCATGCCTTTCTTAGTCAGGCTTGCGCTGCAGCCACTGTCTGATGTTACAGCAAGAGTTACATCAAATTGACCGCTTGATTTATAACAATAGAGCGGGTTCTCTGAGCTCAGGGTATCCCCGTTTCCAAGTATCCAATTGTATTGTACCAGTTTTCCAAGCGGTATAGTGGATGCGTTATGAAATTGCATACAGAAAGGGGCGCAACCATCATAAAAATTGGCATACATGTTAACGGAAGGGTAGGGGTCGGTAGTAATGGTGGTGCTTACCGTAGAAGTAGCACCGCAGCCATCTACAACTGCAACAGTATAATCGACAGACGAGACATTGCCCGGAGCAATATATACACACGAGTTAGTGTTGCCGGAGGGTTCCCATATATAAGTATCTAAACCCACTCCGCCCAGTGCTTTGGCGCACAGGAATGTAGAATCGCCAATGCAGACTGATTTCTTACCGGTTATTTCGGAAGCAAACGATGGTCCGAATTGAAGGATAATTTGCGCGCTTGCCGTACATCCATGAGCATCGGTTACAACTACCGAATAGTTGATGGTTGTAATCGGAGTTATCTGGGCTGTACTGGTGGTGGCTAAACATCCTGCGCTCCATGCATATTTAAAAGGGGGGGCTCCGCCGGATGCATTGGCAAATAAATCCCCTGTACTGTCTTTACAAATGAGTCTGGGTTCCGTAATGTTAACCAGTATGGCAGTAGGTTCCGTGAGCGATGCATCAGCGGTAGCGGTACATCCGTTAGCATCGGTTACCGTTATCGTATAACTTAAAGCGAACAGGCCGGTCGCGTTGGCATTGGTATTTCCACCCGGATTCCAGTTATAGACATAAGGAGTTGTTCCGCCGGAGGCCGTAATAGAGCCCGATCCATCGGCACCATTATTGCAGCTTACCTGGCTGTTGATAGTAACACTGGCTGTAACCAGGGTAGGTTGTGTAACTGTTACCGTTGCACTGGCTGTGCAATTATTATTGTCGTTAACGGAAACATTATAGGTTCCTGCTTTCAGTCCTGTGGCGGTTGCCGTGGTTTCGCCGGAAGGATTCCATGCATACGTATAAGGGGTTGCTCCTCCGGCCACTGCAATGCTGGCGGTTCCGTTGGCCTGGTCGCATGTAGCTTTGGTGAAACTTACAACGTAGCTGATTGCTGCAGGCTGCGTCATAACTACCTTGGTAGAGGCTGTACATCCATTTTTGTCAGTTACGTTTACCGTATAAGTTCCCACCGATAATCCTGTTCCGATAGCAGCGGTTCCGCCGATAGGTGACCAGGCGTAGTTGTAGGGTGCTGTTCCCCCGCTTCCTGCGGCGGTGGCGGTTCCTACGCCTCCGTTACATAATATTTTATTAATTCCGCTTATATTTGCCACCAATACTGCAGGCTGAGCAACAGTACCCACCGCGGTGGTTGTACATCCGCTGCTGTCGGTTACGGTTACAGTATAACTTCCGACACTCAACCCGGTGGCCGTAACACCGGTGCCTCCCTTAGGTGACCAGGAATAAGCATAAGGCGATATACCTCCATTGGGTGTAACAGTGGCTGTTCCATCACTACCTCCGAAACAACTTACCGATGTGGTTGCGTTTACGGCGGCTGTAACAACAGAAGGAGGTATAACGGCCGTTGCAGTAGTAGTACAACCGTTTTTATCGGTAACTGTTAATGTGTAAGTTTTAGATGAAAGATTGGTGGCTGTTTTGTTGGTTTGGCCACCCGGCGCCCATGCATAAACGTATGGTCCCACGCCTCCGTTCGGATTGGCAGTAGCTGTTCCATTACTGTTGCCGCAAGTGGCAGGTGTAATTTTTGTGGTGGCAGTTAATTGGGTGGGTTGGGTCATTACTAAAGTAGCTGTAGCCGAGCAAGCGTTAGAGTCTGTTATGGTTACAGTATAGTTACCTGCAACAAGACCTGTACCTATGGCATTTGTTCCGCCTGGGGCCGTCCATTGATATCCGTAGGGGCTATATCCGTTAATGGCCTTTGCTATTCCGGTTCCGGTTCCCCCGAAACAAGCTATATGGCTGTTAACGGCAGCAGTTGCAACCAGAGAATCGAGTCCTTTTACAGTATAATGAAGCGTATCCTGGCACAAATCGCCCGTAACAGGGGTTAGTATCAGGGTATATTGGCCTGCACTGTCCACAGTTATATTTTCAATGGTGTCGCTACTAAGTATACCACCTTTGGGGCCTGACCATTGATAGGCCGATGCACCAAAAGGACCACTGAGTGTGACCGTTCCGTGCCGGCCGCATATAATACCTGTGGGGGAAGACGCTTTAATGGAAAACTGTTCGCACGATGCATCCACATAGGCATATCCAAAGTGCCCGCCCAATGAACAGTCACCAACCATAAATTGGATAGTTACGCATTGGCCTACATATTTATCGAGCGGAACGTTAACTTGTGTCCAATTTCTCCAATACACAGTATCTCCTTCCGGAGAATACCATATTCCTTTAAAGCCAGGCAGTCCGGGACCGGCGGAAACGAAATATTTCCCGCAGTTTGATATCGTATCACCACTGGAATCGAACAGGGTTACACTAAAAAATGGCTGCTCATGATAGCTATGACTTGAAGGGTTTTCTATAAGGATGGCATAGGCATACGTTATGCTATTGGTAACGGCGGTAACCTGGAATTTTTGACTTAATATAGCCATACCCGAGTTAGGAATGGTGCTATCTCCCAACATCACCGAATTACCAAACCCCCAGGGCGATACCTGCGACATGCTAATTCTGGCATAAGTTTGTAGCAGATAGTCATTGCCGCCTGTAGTAATATGCATTTGATAGCTGCTGGTATTGGGGTCGAAACAGGCTTTATTAACGGCGCCTAAATACCCCCCGGTTATACCGGTAAAATTGAAGTTATTAACCCCTGAGCTATTAACCTCGTAATACCCATACCACCCGGTAAAATCTCCGGTTATAAAATTCATATTGGTGCAGGCAGAATCGCAGGTGGGGGCATTATACGTAGGAAATAACCTCTTAGGTGTTTTCAGGTTATTTTTATTATTGGAAAAATTATTGTAGAGCTCAACCAGCGCTAGTTTTTTATTATTAATGTAAGGCTGAAAATTGGAAGTATTTAATTTGCCTTTCTTTACTTGTGGGTAGATGGCTGAACGTTCCGAATCGAGATAGGTTTGGTAGTTCTGAATGAATGCATTAAAATTTTGATTGCTTGCATTTACTTGTTTTTGAACAGAGCCTAAGGTAGAATCCCATGAATAAACTAAGCTTTCAGTAGTGTTTTGATCTTTTACCCCTGTATTGTTGCCATTAGGGTTATAGAGCGGGAATCGAACATTTTGAGCATTGATCCCTGTAATATAAAGAAACGCGGGCAATAATAATATCAGTAATTTTTGTTTCATTTCTAGAAGTTGTTTAGTAGCAACGTCGGTATGTTAGGTTATATATTGAGGGATACAATAGACGGGGCCAATTTAATAAAAAATTCAGTACAGACCTTGTGTTATCGTTAAAATTACGTTATTCTTTGTTTAAAGCTTGTTTTCGGGGATTAAAGATAATTTTACAAATGTCAGAATATCAATACAAATAACTTCCGATTTATTGATAAAATACTTTTCTATCCACATCTCATTTTAAGGGTAAACGGATGTCGTTTTTTAAACGTTGGGTGAAAGCCCGTTTTTTTATAAACAAATTAGAATAACCAGTTCAAAACGTGAATTAGGAGGGTTCCCTAAAAAGGTCTATTTCTCAATCACTAATTTCCCATTTCCAATTAAACTTCCTGATTCATTGATTACCCTGTACAGATAAACTCCGTTGGGCTCATCACTTAAATTAATTGAAAATGGAGAGTTGAGAGTGGAGAATTGTGAATACACTTTTTCCCCTAGCATATTGTAAACTTCTATATTACTTTTTTCATTTTCCATATTCAACTTTCCACTTTCAACTATGGTGAATTCTCCGTTGCTTGGGTTAGGATACACTTTAACCTGTTCACTTTCACCTTTCACATCATTTATTCCTGCATCGGCAGCGCAGTTGTTCCAGCGGGCAACGAATATGTTTGAATACCCACCATTGTACGAGAACAGAATATCAGGTCCACAGGTAACTGAGTCGGTATTAATAAAGTTCCCTGCCATGTAAAGATAGACCAATCCACTTGCAGAGGTACAGCATATACTTGTCGTATTATTATAACCGGCATTTTCTAATGCAGAGCCGCAAATGGCAATGCCGGCGGTATCGAACTTCCATAAAAAACTACTGTTGTCGGCCCAGGGAGCAATATGGAGTGAAAACTTGCTAAAAGAGAATGTAGTGTCAACTAAGTTATTAGTTGTACCAAGGTATATAGCATAACTTGACGGGTCTGCGGTTAATGAGTTGCCACTCATTCCCAAGGATGATTGCTTAGCCCAGATAACATTTCCATTGGTATCGTACTTTGTTAAAAAGGCAGAGCCATAAGAATTATAATAATAATTGGGAGAATAAAGGATTTGAGAACCAAATTTCACACTATCATAAAAGCTGCCGGTGATATACACATTGTTTACAATATCCGTAATAACCGAAGTTGCGGATGCCTCACTAGTAACAAGAGTTATATTGTCACTCTGTTTAGCCCACACTACGTTGCCACTGCCCGAATACTTAACTAAAAAGGCAGAAGGGACATTGAGACTCACCAGGCTGTGGGAGTTAAATAAAAAATCGCCCGTAAAACTACCTGTAAGGTAAGCGTTTCCTTTGCTATCAGCAGTAACAGAAATGGCAGATGAAGATGATTTGGCAGAACGGGTATTGGCTGTTTTTGCCCACAGCACATTTCCATTCGCATCATATTTAACAAGGAATGGAGCCGATTGACCTGCTGTAGTTAACTCATAGTTTCCTACCCATATGGTATCTGAAAAGCTGCCTGCTACATATATATTGTTGTTTTTATCAGTTGTAACAGAGTATCCATATGTTTGTATGTAATAGTTCCCAATAGAAGTGACAGATTGTTTTGCCCAAAGAACATTTCCACTGGGGTCATATTTAACTAGAAAGAAAGCATTATAATCATATACTGAAGATAGCTGGTAGTTTCCAAACGTAATTATTCCGGTAAAACTCCCAGTAACGATACTGTTACCTGATGCATCTGTCGCTACAGAATATCCATAACCAGTTGAATATACACTATCACTAAGGGCTTGAGTGGCCCAAATCAAGTTTCCGTTCGGAGCATATTTGGCAAGAAAAGCACTATTAGTACCATTGTTAGATAAAGTATCGGAGCCAAATGATACTTGACTAGAATAGTAACCTGTGATGTATGCATTCCCCGACATATCTGAAGCTACAGATGTGCAATAGCATTGAGGTTTTAAACCTGCACCGTATCCTGCTCTTCCCCAATTCCACGACTGGGCAAAAGCAAGTGAAGAACTACATAATAAAATGAAACAAATAAATGATTTTAGTAAATTCTTTGCTTTCATAGTAGAGGTGGTTAGTTATAAATATATAGTTTATTTTTGGATAGATAGCTTTCCTGTACCAATTAAATCTCCCATTTCATTAATTACCCTGTACAGGTAAATACCGTTGGGCTCGCCACTTAAATTAATTGAAAATGGAGAGTTGAAAGCGGAGAATCGTGAATACACTTTTTCTCCAAGCATATTGTAAACCTCCACTGTATTATTAACTCCTAATTCCTCATTCCTAATTTCAAGATTAAATAAACCGTTGCTTGGGTTAGGATAAACAACTATTGAACCCGAAACGTTATGGTAGTTCTCTATGCCCGTGCAATTGTATACATTGATAGTTACAGGTAAAGAATCTTCCGAACAACTATCGTGTTTAACTGACAGATAGTAAGTATAGGAACCGGTTTTTTTGCCGGATACCTTTATATTGTCGGAGGTGGAACCGGTGCTCCATAAATAGTGATAGGAAGATGATTTCGGGGTGGCATAAATAATAGTGCTGTCGCCCAAGCAAAGGGTGGTGTCGCCTTTAAAAGTTATTTGCATCAACGAATCTACATAAAGGCTAATGCCTGTATCCTTATAACATACGCCATTGCTTACCTGTAGGGTATAAGTAAAACTGAAAAAGCCTGTTATTTGTATGGCAGAGGTAGTTGCTCCCGTGCTCCAGTGGTATCCCTTGCTGCCAATCACCTCAAGGGTAGCTTTGCTTCCGAAGCATATAGTATCTGAACCAATAAATTTTATATGCGGTAAACTATCTACAAAAATGTAATTGTTTTGGGTAAGGCTGTCGGAGCCGTAATTGTTCCTTACCACTAATTTGACGGAGTGGTAACCTAACTGTGTGTAAGTAACCGTTGGATTATAAGCGGTAGATGTATCAGGTATCGCCCCGGGAAAATACCACATACAACTGGTGGGAGGTCCATTTGATTGATTTAAAAAAAATACTGAATGTGGAGTATCGCAAACAGACGGAAATGTGGTATAAAAATTTGCTTTAGGCGCTTGTTGCGCATATAACAATGTGGGGCTTAAAAGAAGCAGTATAAAAAGGAACCGTAGAGGTGATTTCATATGGATTGTATTCTTAATGTGCTGTTATCGGCTGAAAAGAGCGTTTACTGTCAAAACGAAACAAATACATAAAGCGTTGGGTATCTTTACGTACAAAACTATAAATACTATAACAGTTGTCAAGCCCTAATTATTATGAGGGGCGTTTTATCAGTTGAATGGTAGTTTTGATTTATTGTATGGTATTTACACCTATGAAGCATAGACCTATTTCGTAACTTCTGTACAATATGTTTTAATGATGAGATAGGCTTGCGTTAAGCCTAATTCTCCCGCCTTGCTGAAATCTTCGCAGGCATCTATTTTATCGCTTCGTAAGAATAGCAATAACCCCCGGTTATAATACGCATCGGTAAAATCATGATCAATTTGCAAGGCTTGGTTATAATCTTGTATGGCACCCTCTAAGTCCTGAAGCTTATATTTTGCATAAGCCCGGTCGTAGTAGGCATATACAAAGTCGGGTTCTAATTGTATCACTTTGTTAAAGTCGGCAATAGCTTTTTCATATCCCTCAACCGACGGATTATTGGCAACCTTGTATGTTTTATTTACGTAAGAATATTGCTGGTCGTTATTCAGTTGCCCTAGTATTTCTGTTTTCCGGCACATATTAACTCCGCGTGCAAAGTAATTTATGGCAGAAGCGGTATCTTCGGTAATCAGCTTGGTATAATCGGCAGAGGCTGCGCTGAATAGCTGCATGTTGGTTTCCGATACGGCTTTTTCCAGCAATGCATCGCCCGATTGCTCATTTTCATTCCTCATTACAGAAGCGTTTTCTTTCGATGTATCCGCAATGGAAGCTTCTTTGTTGGTGAGGCAAAAGTGGATATATTCCTTATGGATTTTTTTCAGCAATACAGGTATGCAGTTTGCATTTTCGCGGTTAGCGGTTTTCACCGTCATCCGGTAAAGCGGTAATAAATCAATGTGGGTAGTGTCGGACAGTTTTTGGGTTTCACTCGAAAAGTTGGAGTTTAATGCCATCAACCTTACCAACGCTGCCGAGTCGTGGGCTTTTTGCAAGGTATCTCCCAAATGCGTTATCTGGGCGGCTATTTTACCCATTCTATAATCCGATTTTGCCCCGTTATAGTCTTTCAGCGCTTCTTTTATTTTGCCCCGTTCATAGTAGGCTTCTACATAGTAGGGAAACAAATCAATGGCCGAATTATAATCGGCTAATGCGCCGTGGTAATCCTTTATTTGCGATTTTATGTTGGCCCGGTTAAATAGCGCCTGTATATTTTTAGGATTTATGGTCAGCACCTTATCGAAATCAGTAATCGCATCGGTATAATGATTTTTACCTGCTTCCAAAACAGCCCGGTTGAAATAAGCGACAGCATTCATCGGGTCAAACGTAATTACGGTATTCAAGTCAGTAAGCGCCTGTTTGGTACTATCTAATTTTATGTAGGCTTCCGAGCGATTAAAATAAGCAAATGTGGAGGCTGAATCTATTTTTAATGCCTTGTTGTATTGTATAATGGCATCGGTATATTTTTCCAGCGTATAATCGGTCATGCCTGTTCTCAGGTACACATCAATATCCTTTGGATTCAATTTGATGGCAATAGCGTAGTTTATTAAAGCGCTATCGTAATGGGTAAGTGCATTCTCAGCCATTCCTCTGCAGAGGTAAACATTTTCGCCTGCGTAATGATTAGCAAGTGCCGTATTGCAATCGCCCAATGCACCTTTAAAATCCTGGTCGGAAAGTTTGAAAAATGCTCTTTCAACATATAATTCCGGGTCGAGATTATTGGCTGTTCCTTCAATCACATGGTTTATGTCTTTTACCGCTCCCTCATAATCGCCCAGGCGATATTTTACCAGGCTGCGGTAATGGTAGGCATCATAGAGTAAAGGATTATAAGCCGACATGGAGCTGTTCAGGTCCAGCTCTGCACCCAAATTATCTTTCAAGGAATATTTGCAAACCCCCCGGTAAAAATAGGCCACGTATTCGTTCGGATTTATTTCAATGCATACATCTAATTTTTGTATGGCGTCGAAATAATTTCTCTCATTCATGTCCTTCCGGGCTTCATCCATATATGCACGCAGGTTAAGCTGCGAAAAGGCAGGCAATGAATAAATAAGGAAAAATATAACGGTATATCGGATTTTAGATGAGATCATGAGGGTATAAAGATAAAGGGGGAAAGACTACAAAGTTATCGGATAGTTTAAATGATGTTCTGTATAAATTCTAAACGGTAGCGTTCAGCCTATATTATGATTTTCAATCTCATTTTAAAACATTATCGTAGCTATGCGTCTTTAATTTGGTAATTTAGCGCACCAATTATCAATTTTTAACTCTCACTTTCACTTATCATTGAAAGGCTTAGGCAAAATACTCCGTTATCTTAGAAACTATAAGAAATATGCAATTATTAACGTAATTGCAAATACATTTTCTATATTGTTCGGGGTGTTCTCTATTGTAGGTATAATTCCATTTTTAAATGTACTTATCCTCTCCCAAAATGCCCAAGATAAACAGGTTATGTTTACTTCAAGGCCTGAATTTCATTTCAGTGGAGCTTGGGTATCTGATATATCCAAATATTACATGCAACTCCTCACTAATGAATATGGTGTTCAGTTTGTACTGATTTTCCTGTGTATTTTTTTGATTGTGATTTTTCTTCTCAAAAATGGATTCCGTTATTTGGCTGCATATAATATGGCACCTATTCGTAATGGGGTTATCAAAGATTTAAGAAATGAAATATATGATAAGATATTGGTGTTGCCGCTTTCCTATTATTCTGCTGAAAGAAAAGGCGACATTATGGCACGCATGACCAATGACCTTACAGAAATAGAGTGGTCGGTTATGCAATCCTTGGAAATGATAACGGTTAATCCTCTCAATATCCTTTTAATTATTATAACTCTTGTTTTTCTCAGTCCGCATTTAACGGTTCTGGCTATTATTTTATTGCCTGTTACTGCCTTTCTCATTGCTAAAGTGGGAGGTACCTTACGCAAAAGTTCTTCGAAAGCAAAAGGCATGATGGGTACGCTTTTTTCTATGATTGAAGAAACTATTGGTGGAATTCGTATTATCCGGGCATTTACCGCAGAGAAAATTGTACATACCAAATTCCGAGAGGAGAATGACCGATATACTGCTATTATGAACCGTGTGTATCGCAAAACTGACCTCGCTTCCCCGCTTACTGAGGTGCTTGTTTCGATTGTATTAGCAATACTTTTATATGTAGGCGGAAACCTTGTTTGGAGCCCTAAGCATATTCTTGATGCCCCTGTATTTATTGCATATGTAGCTTTATTTTCACAATTAGTTCCTCCTGCAAAGGCCTTTTCTACTGCCTATTTTAATGTAGAAAAAGGACTAGCTTCCCTGGAAAGAATAAATAAAATATTACATGCTGAAATAACGGTAACCGAAATTGCAAATCCGCACCCAATAAATGCTTTTGAGAAAGAAATTGAATTTAAGAATGTATCGTTTGCCTACCAGCGCGGCGATGCAGGCTATGCCTTGCAGGATATTAATTTAAAAATTCCGAAGGGTAAAACCATTGCTATTGTCGGGCAATCGGGTTCTGGTAAAAGTACATTGGCCGATATGTTGCCTCGCTTTTACGACCCTACGGGTGGCTCTATAACCATTGATGGAATCCCCCTGAATGAATTGAGTATTTCACAACTCCGCAACCTGATGGGGATTGTTACGCAGGATACTGTATTGTTTAACGATACGGTTAAAAACAATATCGCTTTCGGCATGAAAAATGTAACCGACGAGCAGGTTATACAAGCTGCCAAAGTAGCCCATGCACATGAGTTTATCAGCCGTATGGAAAATGGTTATGAAACCAATATAGGGGATAGGGGAGGCAAGATGTCGGGCGGTGAACGCCAACGCATGAGCCTTGCCCGTGCCATATTGAAGAATCCACCTATACTTATTTTGGACGAAGCTACCTCGGCGCTCGATACGGAATCGGAACGACTGGTACAAGATGCCCTTACTCAACTGATGACCAACCGCACATCTATTGTAATAGCCCACCGGCTTTCTACCATTAAAAACGCCGACGAAATAATTGTAATGCAAAGTGGGCATATTGTTGAACGCGGTACCCACGCTGCTTTACTTTCTCAGAACGGTGTGTATAAAAAGCTTTACGACTTACAAAGCTTTGTGTAAGAGCTATAATTATGAGTTATAAGTTTTATAACATCATTATACTATTTCTTCTCAGTTCTTCATTTGGTTTTGGTCAATCCTCTGTTGACGTAAATAAACACCAGGAAGATTCACTTCTTAATTCATGGAAGCAACAAGTACTTAATAAGCCCCTACCTGCATTTTTGGCTGCAGGAGCCGATGGGGTGGTAGATAATGCGAGTTTAAAAGGTAAAGTAACGTACATCAATATGTGGGAGGCTGCCTGCGCGCCCTGCATGGCTGAAATGCGTGCGCTGAATAAGTTATATGACACGCTAAAGGACAACCCCGATTTTCAATTTATTTCTCTCACATCAGGCGATAATGCAACCATAAAGCAAATCAAGACAAAGTATCACATCGGGTATAATGTGTCCCATTTAGATGAGGATGGCTGTTACCAATTGAACAGAGGTATGGGATACCCGACAAGCATAATAGTTGATAGAAATAGCCATGTTATATATGTGCACCCGGGCGGGTATACCGATAGTGCGAGTATATGGCGCTTTATCTTTTTGGAAGAGATATATCCCGTGCTGAAAAAGCAGTTATGAGATAACTGTGTGCGAATCGCCGGCTTTAAAGCCCTTCATGCAACCATACAAAGCCATTGCAAGGAAAAATATCCGTGTAAATGATATGGCATTCAATGGGTTGGCAAGTGAAATATGCACATGATAAAAACGCAGCAGGCTAAGCAATAAAAAGAGGCAGCATATTACAAAGGTGGTGATGTAGAAATATTTATTGTTGAATATGCCGGTCAAGAATAATATGCTTGCCAGGAAAGCATCAAATATCACCCACGAATTATTGAAAATGATAAAATGATTGGAACCCAGAATATATAACTGGTTCAGAGCTATTAAAAGGCCACTGCATGCAACTAAGTAACGATTTATCATACTATGAGGGTTGAGGTTCATATAAGTGGTTAACGGAGCAGCTTCGGGTTTAGTATGTATGCTTTAAAAAAATTAGAAAAACCTGTCCGGAACATAATGTAGGTGCTTGTTCTAAAATAATTTCTAATTTCGCAACCCCTTTTCATGCCCGGATGGCGGTCCCGATAGCTATCGGGAAGGTAGGCGCGCTGTCCCGATAACCATTAGGATCAAAACCAGTTCAAATGACTGGTTGATAAATAAATGAATAATTTAATGGGAGCAGTTTACATTCTTTATTCTCCAGTGGCAGATAAATTTTATATCGGTTCGACAAAAAAACTATCCTCCAGAATTGAATATCATAAAAATAAGAGCTTTCCCGGAAGTTTTACTACAAGGTATGCTGATTGGGAATTATTTTTCCAAATAGATAATCTTGAAATTGGTGTGGCCAGGAAAATAGAAAGCCATCTAAAAAGAATGAAGAGCAGAATGTATATAAAAAACCTGAGAAGATATCCTGAAATCTCTCAAAAACTAATTGATAAATATAACTTATTGGCAGATGACAGGGACAATAAGTGAAAGTGAAAGACTCCATAACTTGTATCCGTGTATGTTAAAAAAATTTCTAATTTCGCAACCCCTTTTCATGCCCGGATGGCGGAATAGGTAGACGCGCTGGTCTCAAAAACCAGTTCTTTCACGAGAATGTCGGTTCGATTCCGACTCCGGGTACACAATCAGAGCATTAAGATTGTCGCGAACAATATGGCTCTGATTTTTCTTTGCCCTTGCTCATCTTCCCATACGATTTTATTGAAATGAATTATCTTTGATAATATTATTGTACATTATTATTGTACATTGTCTAAACTTAAATTAAAACAAGATGGAAGATAAACAAATGTTATCAGAGATCATGAAGCTTACGAATGAAGAAGAACGTTTGTATGCGAAAGAAGATTTGTCTGCGCAGGATATTCAGTCCTTGCAGAAAATAAAGGTAGAGTTAGACCAGTGTTGGGATTATCTAAATCAACGGAGGGCCCTTAGGGAAGCAGGAAAAAACCCGGATAAGGCGAATTTGCGTCCCCCCGGAATAGTTGAGAATTTCGAACAATAAAATACAATCAATATGTTATCAATAGGAACAAAGGCCCCGGAATTTGAATTGAATTCAACTCCCGACCAGAAACTTAAATTAAGCGAATTGCTTGGCAAAAATGTAATCATGGCATTTTATCCTGCCGATTGGAGTCCCGTTTGCAGCGACCAAATGGCCCTGTATAATGAAATGTTGAAATTGTTTACCAAACACAACGCACAGCTAATAGGAATCTCGGTAGACAGCAAATGGAGCCACCTGGCTTTTAATCAAAGCCGTAAATTACATTTCCCTTTGCTTGCAGACTTTGAACCTAAGGGGAAGGTTGCAAAATTGTACAATGTGTATGATGAAGTGGAGGGTGAATCCATGAGGGCATTATATGTGCTGGATGATAAAGGAGTCATTCGTTGGAATTATTTATCTCCTGTAGGCATAAACCCCGGAGCCGATGGGATACTTGATGCCTTGGAAAAATTAAACCACCAATAAATTAAATACAATGAGTTCTCATTTGATACCTGCTGTAAACAGCAATGATCACATTATGGGCGATCACAAAGCAGCAGTAGAATTGTTAGAATATGGCGATTACCAATGCCCCTATTGCGGGCAAGCATACCCAATTATAAAGGCCGTTCAAAAAAAATTGAAAGCTGGGTTGAGATTTGTTTTCCGCAACTTTCCTTTATCGGAAGTACACCCCTATGCTTTTAATGCGGCTGTGGCGGCCGAAGCGGCTGCATTGCAAGGCAAATTCTGGGAAATGCATGATGTTATTTATGAACACCAGAGCAGGTTAACTCCCGAAGCATTATTTGCATACGCCAAAAAGATTGGCTTAGAGTTGGATCGTTTTAGTGAAGATATTCAAAAAGAATCCCTTTCTGAAAGAGTAGAAAGCGACTTTGAAAGCGGAGTGAGGAGTGGTGTTAACGGAACACCGGGTTTATTTATTAATGGACTTAAATATAATGGCCCCTGGGGCGAAGAGGATCTTCTTGAACAGTTGAGATCCCGCCTCAAATAAGGTATGCTAAGATTGCCGAAAAGCAGGATTCTTATATTATCAATGGTGCGTATAGTTTATCACTTTCAGCCTTTTAATGAAAAGGAGTATGATTAAAGACCCGAAAAATATAATAGGGGAGTAGGCTTTATTCTACTTGGCTTGTATAGCAATATGCGGACTATTATCTACCTTAATTTTGCAATACTTTACGTCTGTATAGTCAAACTTCTCGTTGGCCTTATTGCCCATAGAAGTGATAGATACCGTGCCTTTTATTTTTGACAATATCCCACCAGAGCCTGTTTCCATTTTAGAGACATTTAAATCAATACTGTCTCTTTTCCATAGATTGGCTATGCTGTCTACATATGCCCGCTTTGTTGTCGAAGTAATGGTAAGTGTCCAGCTATGGTATGCTTTAACAGGATGCATGGCCATAAATGCGGCTGATACTGCAAAGAGTATAATACCTGCGATTAATTTTTTCATGGCTTCGAATTTTATAGGTTACCTACTAACTAATTAACTCCTACAAAAGTAATTACGTGGTAAGCTATCCTCAAGGAATTTCGTTAAACCGGATAATTCGGCAGGTGAACAGGGTGTATAAAGGGATAATGGTTTTATTACCCTACTTCCTTCATATCGTTTTCCGTAAGCGCTATGGAAGCTGATTGGATATTCTCTTGCAGGTGTTCTATACTTGATGTGCCGGGTATCAGCAAAATATTGTTAGAGTGATGCAGCAACCAGCTTAATGCCACCTGGTGAAGTGTAGCATGATGACGGGCCGCTATATTATTAAGTATTTCCAGCTTTTGTGCATTGCCGCCTCCCATCGGATACCAGGGTATAAAAGCTATGTGGTGAGTATTGCAATATTGTAATACTGCTTCCCATTTCCGGTTATCGGCGCTGTACATGTTTTGTACTGAAACTACCTTGAAGTATTTCTGCGCATGTTCAATATCAGTTACACTTACCTCTGATAAACCAATATGTTTGATTTTTCCTTCCTGTTGTGCTTTTTGTAAAAAAGTAAATGTTTTTTCAGCCGGAACTTTGGGGTCAATGCGGTGCAACTGGTATAAATCAATGCAATCAAGCTTTAATCTCTTCAGGCTGCCGTCCAGCGCTTCCTGCAAATGAGCGGTGCTTCCGTCGGGCGACCATTGATTAGGGCCTCCGCGTACTAAACCACCTTTAGTGGCAATTACTAATCCTTTAGGGTAGGGGTGTAGCGCTTCGGCAATCAACTCTTCCGAAACATATGGGCCGTAAGAATCGGCAGTATCAATAAAATTCACCCCCAGTTCAAGGGTGCGTTTTAGCACACGCAATGCTTCGCCTTTGTTCTCTGGTGGTCCCCATATTCCTTTGCCGGTTATGCGCATGGCTCCAAACCCCATGCGGTTAATGGTCAAATCTCCTCCTATCGAGAAGGTCTTTTCAAAAGGCGTATTCATATACCTTACTTGTAAGTGCTTTTACCGCTTTCTATTTGGTCCGGATATCTACACTGGGGCTATCGGTTACTTTTATTTCGATAGTTTTCTGTTTATCAGAACTGAAGGTTCCGTTCACATTGCTTCTCCCCGAAACTTGTTCACTCACCGAGCCCTTTACGTTCACCAGTTGCCCTTGGTTATTGTATTCCAAAGTAGAGAAGGTCAGCATGATCCCATGAGCTTTCCAGGCAGCAGAAACACTATCCAGATATGCTTTATGGGTTTTTGGTGTGATGTCCAAAATCCAGGTGTGACGGCTCACTGAATTGGATTGTTGTGCAAATGCCGTCCCGAGCGAAATGGTTAATAAGGCAATGCCTGTCAATAATTTTTTCATGGTGTAATAATTTAGATGGTATTGCAATATTAAGCAATTTAAAACCACCATGGAAGCAGAACGACGGGTATTTAGGCTATAAGCTTAATCTGCTCGTTTTTTTAGCAACAGTGCAGTACGTGCTTGTAAGTTGCTGTCTTTTCCCCATAACACGGATGTGCTGTCTTTCGGAGCCATCTTTACCGGTTCGGTTGAGTGATGCTCATCGGTAGCAGGTATTTGGGGCGCAGCAAAACAAAACAATGTTATGGATGCTAAAAAAAGGAAAATATTTAACAATAGTTGGCGCATGGTCTTAAAATTAGGCGTTACGTTTTTCATGACGATGCAAAGGTAGGTTTGCTGTCTTTCTCTATCTTTAAGGGAAGGTTAAATCTTGATTTATATACCGAATATGAAAATTTATATACGTATCTACGAATAAAAACGAATCTCGGTTTTAAAACGTTGGGTAATGAGCTAATATGTATAAACAACAGTTTCATATTTTAGTAATCAGGTTGTTCTCAACTTGCAGGCGTTTTATATACCTTAGCAATTCAATACAGTTATATAGAGTATCATGAAGTAATTGGCAGAATTTTAAATCTGCACTTTACTATCTGCACTAACGATATCGATTGAAAACATGGGTTAAAGTTTAATTAAGATATTTAACAGGTACATATCTTAATATGGATTAAAACCTCCCCGATTTTTTGCAAAGGTAACTTAAAAGTTAATATAGATGGTGCTTTTGTCCCAATCAGCATTATTTCTGTCCATTTATCCTTCTTGAAAACCTATTTCCACTTTTCCCAAAAGTACTTGTTAAAGCCTGTCTGTAGCTATAATGCAGGGGCAATTCAGATCCCATTAATTGTGTGTGTGTCTACTTGTATTTAATTTTTTCGATTGGTATTTGTAAACCCAAAAAAGCAAGAAAAACAAATTAGATTAACATAAATGGAGGATTCCTTGATTACGTTTACTATCTTTGCATTAAATAAGAAAGAATAAATGAGCACACTTAAAGAACAACTAGACGCAGAAAGAGCAGAAAAGAACAGACCATCTGTTCCGCAGGTACAGCCCACCAAGGTTAGTGCCCCTCTTTTTGGAAACCCTTACAGGGCCGAATATCTCAAGAGTGCTGAAGCCATACAGGAGAAGCGCATCAAGAGAGGAAAACCGGCACGCCCGAGTAAGAAGTCAAAAATGAGGTAGTTTTTGTGCTATACTTTTTAAAGAAGGTATCAATGCATTGCTAAATAGGCAAAGAATACATAGCCCTGTTTAACCCTTTTTCATTTTAGTAGCCCAGAGGTAAACCGACCAGATCACGGTAATGCCAAATATTGCCACAACCGCAGTACGATAGTGGCCAAAAAAGGTATGGAAATACCCTCCGACTAAAATATAGGCTGTTGCTATGCAGAGTTTTAATACTATTAATTCTGCATTTGTCCAGGTTGTTTTGATTTTAAAGAAATTCATTTTTTGGTAGATTTAATATATTTCAAATATAAGTGATTATACAAATCTAAACAAATATCAAAGCTAAGAAATGATGATGCGCAGGTGCGGAGTTGATTTTTGTTATCAATAGCTATCTTCAATCTCCCTACAAAAACCTATCTTTGCACCTCTTTTAAACACACCACCTAATGATTACTGTTAGCAACCTGTCGCTTAGATACGGCAAAAGATTACTATTTGATGAAGTGAATTTAAAATTCATGCACGGTAATTGCTACGGTATCATTGGCGCTAATGGTGCCGGTAAATCTACTTTTTTAAAGATACTTTCGGGCGATGTGGATGCCAATACCGGAACGGTGAGTATAAGCCCCGGCGAACGCATGAGTGTGTTGAGCCAGAATCACTTTGCCTTTGATACTTTCCCTGTTTTACAAACGGTGATGATGGGCAATAAAAAGCTGTGGAATGTAATTCAAGAAAAAGAAGCCTTGTATGCCAAGCCCGATTTTACTGAACAGGATGGTATAAAAGCAGGCGAACTGGAAACCCATTTTGCTGAAATGGAAGGCTGGAATGCCGAAAGCGATGCCGCTAACCTGTTGAGCGATTTGGGTGTGAAAGAAGAATTGCACCATACACTGATGGGTGAGTTAAGCGGTAAGGAAAAGGTGCGTGTGTTGCTGGCGCAGGCCCTGTATGGCAACCCGGATATTTTGTTGCTCGATGAGCCTACCAACGACCTCGACGTAGATACTATATCATGGCTGGAGAATTTTTTGGCCGATTTTCAAAATATTGTAATTGTGGTATCGCATGATCGGCACTTTTTAGATGCTGTTTGCACCCACATTGCCGATATCGATTTCAGTAAAATAATGCTCTATACGGGTAATTACACGTTCTGGTACGAATCGAGCCAGTTGGCATTACGCCAGCGTGCCGAGCAAAATAAAAAGGTGGAAGATAAGCGCAAAGAATTGCAATCGTTTATTGAGCGTTTCAGCGCCAATGCTTCCAAATCGAAACAGGCTACCAGCCGTAAAAGACTGTTGGAAAAGCTGACTGTGGATGATATACAGGCCTCTACCCGCAAATATCCCGGCATCATTTTCAAAGCCGACCGCGATTGCGGCGACCAGATACTAACTGTAAAAAGTCTTGCCAAATCATCACCTGAAGGCATACCCTGGTTTTCGGATGTTTCATTTGCATTGGATAAAGGCGATAAAGTGGCTATTCTTTCCAAAGAACACCGCGCTATCACTGCTTTTTTTGAAATATTGGTAGGCCAGCAACAGGCCGATTCAGGCGAATACCTTTGGGGGAGCACTATTACCAAATCATATCTACCGAACGAAAATGCTTCGTTCTTTAAGAGAGATGATAATATGGTTGACTGGCTTCGTGAATTTTCGAGCGATAAGCTGGAAACCTATATCCGTGGCTTTCTTGGCCGGATGCTTTTTTCAGGGGAAGAAGCCTTGAAAAAGGTAAATGTATTATCAGGCGGCGAGAAAGTGCGTTGTATGATTTCGCGTATGATGCTTACCAATGCCAACTGCCTGATATTAGACGAGCCTACCAATCACCTCGACCTAGAAACCATCACTGCTTTCAACAATTCGTTGAAAGACTGGAAGCACGTTGCCTTGTTTACCTCGCATGACCATGAATTTGTGCAAACCATTGCCAACCGCATCATCGAATTAACCCCGTCGGGCATTATTGATAAACGCACCACATATGACGATTACATTGCCGATGCTAACATAAAAGCGTTGCGCGAAAAGATGTGGGGAAAGGTGATATTAGCTTAGAAATGAAGGAGCAATCCTGATAGCTATCAGGACTAAGAATGAAGAATAAATAAGCCCGGAGGGCTTTAATGTGAGTAGCCACCGATTACATCGGTGGAAATACCAAATGAATATTATCCCAACCCCGATGGGGTTGAATAAAAGGTTGGTATTTGTATGATTTAATATTCAACCCTTTCAGGGTTGTAATATGTGCTGTTTATATCTGCCACCGATTACATCGGTGGCTACTAATATAGAACCCGAAGGGTTCTATATGTCTGCTATCAAACTTTAATGTAATTGAATCTTATTCATCTTTATATTTGACTTCTAAAATATCTGAGAATGGGCAGTTTCCATCAAATAACCTATCAAATAATTTTCGGCACTAAAAATCGAGAGCGTACTATTACTGAAGTGCATTGTGATGAACTGTATGAAATATATCTGGGGAATAATTAAAGGGCATGGATGCCATTTGTATCGCATAAATGGGATAGAAGACCATCTTCACATTGTTTCAGATTTACATCCATCGGTTTCCTTGGCTGATTATGTGAAAGATATTAAGGTAACAAGTAGTATTTGGATAAAAGAAAGCAAAAAATTTCCGTCTTTCAAAGGTTGGCAAGAAGAATATGGCGCGTTTACTTATTCCGAAGAAGATCGTGATATTATAATAAATTATGTGAAAAATCAAAAAGAACATCACAAAAAGGAATCATTCTTGGAGGAGTATAAACGAATACTTAGAGAGCACGACATTCAATTTGAAGAGAAGTATTTAGTATAGCTGTAATGTACATAACTGTACCATCAAAAAGGAGAGTAAAAAAAGATTAAAAGAGGAGTATAAAATATATACCGACCAACTAATAAAGTTGATTCTACAATCATTTAGGCGGTGGTATAGGTGGCTGAGTAGGTTCAGTTATAGTAGGTGCTACCATAGGGTTAGGAGGAGTAAGCGGGGGTGGATTTGCCGGAGGCGGTGGTGATGTTTGTTGGGGTAGTGGCGGGTACGTATAAGGTGCCGATGAACCGGGAGTATGATTCGTGTAAGGAGTGATAGGCGTAGCAGTGCTAGTCTGGGTTGGGACAGGCTTAGTGTAATTGGGTGTGAGAAGCGTATTGGGATTCGGCTGCTGTGATTGACCAAATACTTTTAAAGTAAGGGTGATTGTTAAGGCCAGTAAGACAGTTTTTCGGGTATCCATAATATTTTATAAATCAGTTTAAACAAAAATCGATATAACTACGTATCCGGAAATTACACTTTGATATAAGAATATTGTAAGTTTTACGCATCCCTTTGTTTTATTTTCTCTATTAAGGTTTCATTACAAAAATAGGTTCAGTAAAAAGCTTTGCTCATCTTTTTCGATGAACCGGCTAAATGAAAGGGTAAAATATGTTGGGCTCAGCTATAGCCAACCTACTTATCTAAAATAGCGGCAATTTTAGCATATAAAACATCCGGGTTGAAAGGCTTGGCGATATATCCGTTCATTCCGGCCTCGTTACATTTTTCTTCTTCGCTGGGCAGTACGTGGGCCGTCATGGCCATAATGGGGGTGTTGCTTTTAGGTGGAGGCAGGTGGTGGCGTATCTGGCGCGTGGCTTCATACCCATCCATCTCCGGCATTTGAATATCCATCAGGATAATATCAAAATCTTTCTCTTTTAGTTTCCTAAGCGCTTCTATGCCATTTTCAGCAATATCAATATCCCAGCCCCAATCGCTCAGTACTTTGTGCGCCAGCAACTGGTTCATGTCGTTGTCTTCTACCAATAGAACACTATGTTTTACAGTGCTTTTTTTAGGAATAACCGCCTTATCTTCTTTGTAAGAAGCAAGTGAAGTATCCTTCTTATATTTAATCCGGAAATGGAAGCGCGATCCTTTGCCTTCTTCGCTATCCACCCAAACGCTTCCGTCCTGCAGGCCGGCCAGTTCTTTTACAATAGAAAGACCCAGGCCGGTTCCTCCATATCTTCTGGATGTATTATTCTCAGCTTGTGTAAAAGCTTCAAATATGGTATCGAGTTTATTTTTAGGAATGCCGATACCAGTATCTTCCACTATAAATTCGAGTTCTGCTTCCTCATCGTATTCCGATAATAGTTTTACGTTAATGGTTACGCCTCCTTTCGATGTGAATTTAACTGCATTGGCTGTAAGATTGAGCAGTACCTGGTTTAATCGGGTTGCATCGCCGATTAACCTGTTGGGTACATTGAAGTCGATATGGGCCGATAAGGTAATTTCTTTTTTCAATGCCCTCGGCTGCATTAAATCTATGACCATCGAAACGATCCGCGATAGCTTGAACCCGGTATTGACAATGGGTATTTTACCCGAACGCATGCGCGAAAAGTCAAGGATATCATTGATGATGACCAATAAATTATCGCCCGACGTTTTAATGGCTTCCAGGTAGCGGTACTGTTCACCAGTGAGCGGGGTTTTCATCATCAGGTCAGTAAACCCAAGTACAGCATTCATTGGTGTGCGTATTTCATGGCTCATGTTAGCCAGGAATTGTTCACTCACCTTCCGCGCAATTTCAGCGCTTTCGGCACGATCTCTTTCCTGGCGAAACATCTTTTCCTTTTGTTTTTCTTCTGTAACGTCGCGTATCAGCGACAACATCCTCAGATGCCCATCAATCTGTATGTTGCGGACAGTGTATTCCAGGTTAACCACTCTTTTGTCTTTCCGTATAATCCTTGTTTCACCCGAACTTTGTACAGTTGTTCCATCTACCCGCCGCTGTAATTTTTCAATCAGCAAGGGCTTTTCATCCTCGTGCACAATATTTAAAAATGATGGGAGTGCGAGTATTTCTTCCCGGCTATATCCATATATGTTGCATACGGCATCGTTTACATACACAATTTTTTCGCCTTCTGTAATTGATACGCCTTCGCCCATTTCGCTTTCCGTTGTAAGCAGCGTTTCATAAAGGTTTTTCTGGTTCAGCAAGGCATCCTCCGCTTTTGCTTCTTCCGCAATTTTTTGCTGCAGGTCATCAATCATTTGGTTGAAAGAACCCGCCAGTTGTCCGATTTCGTCGTTTGAATATATCCTGGCGCGTCTTGTAAAATTGGCTTTGGCAACGGTTCGGGCTACCCTTACAATGTCCCTGATACCGCGCGATATTGTACGGGTTACGGATATGGTAAGAAACAGGCCGGTAAACTCTACGGTAATTGCAATGGAAAAAAGTATTTTTATAACCAGGTGTTCAATCCAACGCGAACCTTGGCCCAGGGTAGATGAGAAGTTATTTTCGAGGATAGAAATCATCTCATCTAACTCGTAAATCTGATCCTGGGTTTGACTGATTTCCGCTTCAGATGATTTTCCGTTTGTTACCTGTGTATGCAGGCGATCGCCCAGGTATAGCAACATATCTATATAATAATCGCCTTGTGTCCAAATAGTAATGGCCCTGTGTATATAGGAAACATTATGGAAACGGGTTAAGAGGCGTATGGTACCTTCAATATCGTCCGGGTCAAGTTTCCCTTGCATAAACCCTGCCCAAACTGAGTCAATATCCGGATTAGGTTTCAGCAGTTGAAGCCGCGCTTTACGGTCGCCCAGCGGAACTTCCAGTGCCTTAAGATAGCGTTGAAAATCTTTTTCATTGTGCGTGTACCCATACTTAGTTAAGCTGTACACCGCATCTTTTTCAGCTTTCGACCACGAGCCTTCAGCACCTACCAGCGCCCGGGTAGATGATAAGGTATGTACCATGAAGGAAAGGGTGAACAATTCCACAGCGATTAGCAACGCCATAATGCTAAGCACGAAATAGAGCTTTTTAGTAAGCGAAATGTTTTTTAACCAACTGAAGAATAACATGCCTTTCATCTGGTATGATCAAATACGGAAATTACAACAAGCCTCAATTCGGGCAAAAGTTTTTTACTTACAGCCCCGAACAAATATCGGCAGAAATTTAGTAATCACCCAACGAAATCACCATTTTTTACGTATTATACTTTAGTTTCTGCTATAAATTTGCACGATGCAAATATTTTTTTATCGCATAACTATCTGGTTAAGAGTTGTTATTTTGTGGCGTTGATCGCAACATGTAATTGACTGTGATCCAGTTCAACACTGCGTAAAAGAATATTCATTTCGGGTGATTAAATATTTACAGCGAGTGATTGAATAAATGGGATAAATCTTATGTATAATAAATAAAATTTAGTACATTGCAACGTTTTCCTGTTTTAATAGAAAAGAATAATGGGCATATGTAACTTACCAAACCTATTAAAATGCGCAGGAAATTAGCTGTCGTAGTCTTGGTAACATTTGGTTCATTAGGACTCGCTGCACAAAGTCATTTTCCCGTATACAATCCTGCCGCTCAATATTCGGCTTTAGCTGATACCAGTAGCAGCGAAAAGCTAAAATCTCAATGGTATAAGACTTTAGATGAGCTGAAACAGCAAGTAAATGCTGGTGATAAAGATTTTGCCATCTTTCTTAGCTTTTATAAACTCTCTATTGATTCAGCTTTTTTAGATTTATACGTGGAAACGCATAAAGGAAGAGCAAATCAATCTATCCTGGCTAACTATATAAACAGCCAAAAGCAAAAATTGTTAATATTATACAATAATTTTACCCAACTAAAAAATAATTACCAGGCTCCCGCGCTTGCTCCTTCATATATACCTCCATCGTGTAATCCGTCATGCAGTAATATGGATTTTTCAAGCGGAAACCTGGATTATTGGTATGGTTACTATGCAACCAATAATGCAAGTACCAGGACATATAGTATTATTAATGTAAATGGGGGACCACTCGGGGCTGTAGTGCAGGGAGCGTACGATCCGAATGTGGGGACTTACCAGGTTCATCTTACCTCAAAGGCTAACTACGACTGGTTTCTTTTGAATTATTACGGTATTCAAATGTCGCAGGCATCGCCCTGGGGGAACGGGTATTCGGCCATGATTGGAGACAGTGTAAACTACAGTTACCCAAGTGATGGGCAAGTAGCTATACTTAGCCAGGAGTTCCAGGTTACACCAACCACCAACAGTATAACGTATGCCTATTCTGTTTTGCTGGAAAATCCAGGACATCCGTATTATCAGCAACCTTTTTTCAGCGTTACAGTATTCGATCAAAATGGAGATACCATTAAAAACTGTGGTGAATATTCTGTTTATTCCGGGCCGGGGCTACCCGGATTTACCGGGTATTTGAATCCGGCAGGAATAGATGGACCCGATACCGTTTATTGGAGAAACTGGACACAGGTTAATGTGCCTCTTACTTCTTATGTAGGACAATGTGTAACTATTCAGTTTGAAGTTTCCGATTGCGAGCCGGGCGGCCACTTCGGGTATGCTTATGTAGATGCTTCTTGTTCGGAATTTGCTATTACGGCTAATACCCCCGGTGTTATTTGTGGCAAAAATGGCTACCTGACACTTACCGGGCCTGTGGGTGAAAAAGCTTATCTATGGTCAGGACCTAAGGGAGGCATTATCGGGAATGACACGCTGCAAACTGTGAATGTAGACAGCCTGGGTAAATATAAATTGGTAATTACACCTGTTACGGGATCTTTATGTAAGGATACGCTTTTTTATACGGTAAAGAGTAGAGACAGCATCAAGATGAATACTCCTGCTGTGGTTTCAAATATTGCCTGTAACGGTCAAACCGGATCTGTATTGGCCGGCGTTGTAAATGGGACCCCGACATACACCTACGCCTGGACCCCTTCCGGTGAAAAAACTTCTTTAGCTACCGGACTTTCAGCAGGAACGTATACTGTGACAATAACGGATGCCAATGCCTGCCCTGTGAGCGCAGTGGTTGTACTCACTCAACCTGCCACGCTTACAGCTTCCGGCAATTTTACAGGCGCTTCCTGTGGGTATAATAATGGAACGGCCACTGTTATAGTAGGCGGAGGGGTTCCTGCTTATACTTATTCCTGGAAACCCTCCAACGAAACCACTGCTTTGGCTACCGGTTTACTTGCCGGAGCGTACACGGTAACCGTAACCGACAAAAATAATTGCACCGTAACTTCATCCGTTACCATTACTCAGCCTCCTTTTGTAGTAGCTAGTATTACCTCCATAACGCCTGTATCGTGCTTTGGCAGGAACGACGGAGCCGCATCGGCTTCAGCAACCGGGGGGCCTTCTCCATATGTTTATTCATGGGCTCCAAATGGAGGTACGGGTAATACCGCCACCGGATTGACCGCCGGAAATTATACTGTAACTGTAACCGACAACAACGGATGCGCTTCAACCGCTAAAGCCGTGGTTAGTCAATCTTCTCTTTTAACAGCCACCATTAATACAATCAACAACGTACCATGTTATGGCGGAGTGAGTAACGCCACTGCAACGATTACGGGAGGAACAAGTCCTTATACATACCTGTGGACTCCTGTCGGCGGAAAAGGTGCTACCGGAACAGGGCTTTCAGCGGGCTCTTATACTATAGGTGTTATTGATAACAAGGGCTGTGCGGCAACAGCCGGCGTGAACATCACCCAACCTGCACTATTAACAGCAACCACCAGTTTCACACATGCTTACTGTAACCTTCCTACAGGAACAGCTACAGCTTCAGTAAGCGGGGGTACAAGCCCGTATGCCTATGTTTGGAGCGCTTCGAATCAGAAGAATGTAACCGCCACCGGCCTTGCTGTTGGAACTTATTTCGTAAACGTAACCGATAATAACCATTGTACCGCGAGTGCTTCGGTAAGTATAACACAACCTATACACATTACTGGAAACGCTACCATAAATAAAAACGTAACCTGTTTTGACGGGAGTGATGGCGCTGCTTCAGTAACAGCCGTCAATGGCTTGCCTCCTTATACATATTTATGGACTCCGGGCGGACAAACCACTTCTTCAGTATCGGGTTTATTTGCATTGACCTATACGGTAACGATGACCGATGCCGATGGTTGTGCTGCTAATATTTCTGTTACTGTTCCGCAGCCTCCCGAGGTACAAGTTTCGATAGGGGAACCAAGAACTATATGTAAGGACAGCACAGGTAACTTGTTGGGGTATGTGTCAGGCGGAAACCCACCTTACAACTATTCCTGGAGTACAGGTTCTACTCTTAGCACCATAACTATAACACCCATAGCAACGCGAACGTACTCCTTATCTGTTATCGATAGCAAGGGCTGCACCGGAAAAGGCCAGATTACCCTGGAATATGGCCCCCCTTTATCATTGGCAATACAGGGGCTGACTGCTATATGCCAGGGCGATACAACTACTTTATGTGCGGTTGCTACGGGCGGAACTGGAGGAAACGTTTACGAATGGGGTCCCATAAGCAACACCAATAGTTGTATAAAAGTAGCTCCGGCATCAAAAACCTTATACACCGTGTCGGTACAAGATTACTGCGGTGCAACGGCCACTGCTTCTGCAACCGTTTATGCTACTCCTACACCTGTGGTAAATTTTATCAGTTCCCTTTCACAAGGGTGTGCTCCGTTGTGTATACAATTTTGGAGTGATGTTACTATATCGCGGGGTAAGATACAGCAATATATTTGGATGTTTGGAAATGGAGATACACTAAGAGGGGCTGGAGCTATTTATTGTTATCCCCGGAGTGGGAAATATAGTGTAACGCTCACAGCTATATCCGATAGCGCGGGGTGTAGCGCTTCACTTACCAAAGTAGATATGATAACCATGCATAGCAGGCCCATAGCGGCTTTCACCTATTCGCCGCAGCCTGTCAGTATTCTGACTCCTACCCTTCAATTTACGGATGAAAGCCGCGATTACAACGAGGGGATAGCTTACTGGTGGTGGACTTTCGGCGATAATAGTGATTCTTCCAGTAACATCCGAAATCCTGTGCATACATACAATGATACCGGAACCTTCTGCGCCAATTTGATTGTGATGGATAATGCCGGGTGTACGGATACTACTACCGATTGTGTAATTATAGGCCCTGACTATTCGCTCTATATTCCTTCGGCATTTACGCCAAATGGAGATGGTTTGAATGAGACTTTTAAACCGGTAGGTAGATATATCAGGTATTTTGATATGTATATATTCGATAGGTGGGGTGCGGAAATATATCATACCAATAATTTAGATAATGGCTGGAATGGAGCTGTTCATGGAGTAGGGGCCATTTGCCAGGAAGATGTATATGTATATAAGATAACCGTAACTGATGCGACCGATAATTACCATACCTATATTGGTAACGTGAATCTTCTGAAATAGGAGGATTCTTAAGCCTTTTACATTTCATTAATTATTATATCTCATTGGCGATTATATTAAAATAATACCTCGCTGCTCTTATGGCTTTTTGGAGATTGATACCCCCCATTTACAGGGGAGCTTTCGCTTGCAAAAATGAGTGCCGAATTATAAATGAATATAGATGGAAAATAAATTACTGAAACGTAACATCAGTTATTTAAATATAGCATTATTGATATATCAGCTGCAAAATAGGAGGATGTCTTTATAACTGTTTAAAAATAAATAGGCTGAAGCTTGTATATGTATAATAAAGTTTGTTATATTGCGGCGCTTTCCTGTTTTATTGGAATAAATAATGGGCCCCTGTAACCTACCTCATCTTTTAAAATGCAAAGGAAATTACCTGTTATAGTTTTAATATTCTTCTTTTCATTAGGCCTTAGTGCGCAAACTCACTTTCCTGTATATACCCATGGGTCACAGTATTCGGCCTTAGCTGATACCGATGGCAGTGAAAAATTATCTATTCAGTGGAATGCAACTTTAGATGAGCTGCAACAACAGGTAAAGGCAAACGATAAAGAATTCGCGGCGTTTCTTAATTTTTACCAGCCTGTTATTGATTCTGCCCGTTTAGCATTGTATAACAAAACACAAGCCGGAACGGCTAATCTTTCCGGCACAGGTGCGTATATGAATAGCCAAAAGCAAAAGCTGCTGGCCCTATACAATAATTTTATCAAAGTAAAAAATAAGTATCAAACTCCTAAGCTAACCCCTTCGTATACTCCTCCAAGTTGTAATCCGGCATGCAGTAATATGGATTTTTCTAATGGCGACCTTAGTGACTGGTATGGTTATTATGCAACCAATAATGCCAGTACGACCGCTTATAGAATTACCGGTGTTAACGGAGGCTACATAGGTGCTGTAACAAAAGGGGCGAATGATGCAAATACTAAAACATACCAGATTAAACTTACTTCAAAAGCCAATAATGACTGGCTCCTTTATAATACTTTTAAAACTACTATGTCGCAAGGATCACCCTGGGGAACAGGAAATTCGGTGATGATTGGAGATAGTACAAAAGTCAGTACTCCCTATCAAGGGCAGGTGGCTATACTGGCCCAGGAATTCATGGTTACCCCCACTACCAACAGTATTACATACGCTTATTCTGTTTTGCTTGAAAACCCTACCCATTCCTATTACCAGCAACCTTTTTTCAGTGTAACTGTATTCGACCAAAACGGGGATACAATTAAAAACTGCGGTCAATATTCTGTTTATTCCGGACCGGGATTATCAGGATTTAAGGGTTTTTATGATAAGGCCAATAAAGATACCATATATTGGAGAAACTGGACCCAGGTTAACGTGCCTCTTACTTCTTATGTGGGGCAATGTGTAACCATCCAGTTTGAGGTTTCCGATTGCGAACTTGGCGGACACTTCGGATATGCTTATGTAGATGCATCCTGCTCTGAATTTGCCATTTCGGCCAATTCGCCCGACGGGGTTATATGTGGCAAAAATGGGGTTATTTCACTATACGGGCCTGCAGGCGAAAAAGCCTATGCCTGGTCGGGTCCCAAAGGGGGCATTGTAGGAAACGATACCTTGCAGAATGTGAGTGTAGATAGTTTTGGAACATATAAACTAATTATTACCCCAGTAACAGGCTCCTTGTGTAAAGATACACTTACGTATATAGTTAAAAATAGGGATACGATTAGTACTACGGCCTCCATTGTTTCAAATATTGCATGTTATGGAGGTGTGGGTTCAGCTATAACCAGGCCTGCAAATGGATGGGGCGCTTATACCTATGCGTGGACACCTACCGGTGGAAAGGGCGCAACTGCAACGGGGCTTTCAGCAGGGACATATACGGTAACCGTGTCCGATACCAATGCGTGTAGCGTTACGGCAACAGTTGTAATAACCCAACCTAACAAGTTAGCTGCTACCATCAGCGATTATCCGGCTACGTGCGGAAATAATAGCGGAACAGCAACTGTTTCAGCAACCGGAGGGGTAACTCAATATGCTTATGCCTGGACACCTTCGGCTGAAACTACTGTAAAAGCTACGGGTTTGAGTGTGGGTACATATACGGTAACCGTAACCGATCAAAACCATTGCACAGTCACCTCTTCAGTAAAGATAACCCAGCCCCCGGTGGTAACTGCTACTATGGGGGCTATTACGCCTGTCAACTGTTTTGGAGGCAATAACGGTGCAGCTAAAGTTACCCCCGGCGGGGGAGCTTCTCCATATACCTATTCATGGGCCCCATCAGGCGGAACCTTGGTTTCGGCATCCGGTTTAACGGCTGGAAGCTACACGGTAACGGTATCCGATACCAATGGATGTACTGCGACAGCTAGTGCGCTTATCACTCAGCCGACTTTATTAACAGCTACCATTAGTGCAACAAACAATATATTATGCAATGGCGGAGTAGGTAGCTCTACCGTTACAGCCGGCGGCGGAGTAGGTCCGTATGGATACTCATGGGCTCCATCGGGTGGAACAAGCGCCACCGGAACAGGACTTTCGGTAGGTTCCTATACCGTAAGCGTGCAAGATGCACACGGATGTTCTGCTACAGCATCAGCGGTGATTACGCAACCGAATGTATTAACAGTAAATCCGTTTACCACGGCGAACGTACTGTGCAACGGACAGAGCAACGGAAGCGCCGGACAAACAACCACAGGTGGAACAGGTCCGTATAACTATACATGGACACCGGCAGCCGGCACTATGGATACTGCCACAGGACTTACCGCAGGAACTTATACGCTGACTATTATCGACCAACATGGTTGCAGTGCTTCAGCGAGCACATTAGTTACCCAACCAACAACGCTGACCGTAGCTGCAAGTGTAACAAGCAATTTAATATGCCACGGAGGCAATACTGGCGCTACTTCCTCAACGCCAGGCGGAGGTACCAGCCCATACACGTATTCATGGATGCCATCGGGTGGAACCAATTCAACTGCCACAGGATTAACAGCCGGTACATATACTATAACGGTAACAGATTACCAGGGTTGTACGGCCTCGGCAGCCGTTACAGTAACGCAACCTGTAGCGTTAGCCGTAACGCCAAGCGTAACAAAGAATGTAGCATGTAATGGAGGCAATGGCGGAGCAACCAGTGCAGTAGCCAGTTCGGGAACGGGCCCATATACTTACCTGTGGAGCCCGATTGGTGGCAGTACAAATGCAGCCACCGGGTTAACAGCGGGAATTTATACAATTACCTTAACTGATAACTGCGGAGCATCTGTATCGGCAGCGGTTACTGTAACACAGCCAATGGTGTTGAATGTACCTGCTTATGCGTTAATGAATGTATCGTGCAACGGAGGCAAGAATGCCATTGTAATAGATAGTGCTGTAGGTGGAACAAGTCCATACACCTATGTATGGGCACCGGGCGGAGCAACAACCCAAAAGGTATCGAACCTAAGCGTAGGAACCTATTCCGTAGGTGTGGCCGACCTGCATGGATGTACGGCTACAAGCAGTGTAACCATCACGCAGCCTGTAGTGCTTTCAGCTACGGTTACTTCTACCCGCGCCTTTTGTAATATGCCTACCGGAACTGCTTCGGTTATAGCCAACGGAGGAACACCGGCATATACATACGCCTGGACCCCTTCCGCAGCAGTTGGAGCAAATGCTACCGATCTTGCGGTAGGAACCTATAGTATTGTTGTAACAGATAATCATGATTGCTCTACAAGCGTATCGGTAACTATAACCCAACCCAGCGCTGTATCGGCTACTATTAAAGGAGTCACCAATATAAATTGCTTTCCCAATGGCAATGATAGCCTTAGGGCGACAGCATCGGGAGGGCTGCCTCCATATACCTATTTATGGAGCCCCAGCGGGCAAACTGAGGCTACTGTAACACACTTGGTTGTGGCAACATATACGGTTACCGTAACCGATATTGACGGATGCAAAACTACGGCAACTATCCCTGTTATATCAACCCCGGTGGTGAATATTTCGTTGGTGGAAGATCCAAAAACTATTTGTAAAGACAGTACCGGTAATTTGACGGCCTATCTTACGGGCGGAACTTCGCCTTATGTCTATGCCTGGAGTGACGGGGCCACCACCAGCGCTATTACGATAACGCCTCAAATTGTACAAACATACTCCGTAACGGTTACCGATGTTAACGGATGTGCTTCAACCAGCCAGGTAGCATTGCAATTCGGGCCTCCCATATCGGTGGGTATAGGCGGACAAACAGTCATTTGCGCAGGGGATACAACTACCCTTTGTGCAACTGTATCAGGTGGCTCAGGCGGAAATATTTATGAATGGGCACCAAACAGCGATAATAATAAGTGTGTCAAAGTGTGGCCGACATCGAGCACGGTATACACTGTAACCGTACAAGATAATTGCGGAGCAACTGCTACTTCCTATATAACTGTGCATTCTACTCCTGCACCGTTTATAAATTTTGCGAGTAATTTTTCACAGGGATGCGCTCCATTTTGCGTGCAATTTCACAATATAGTAACTATGTCGCGCGGTAAAGTAAGCCAGTATATATGGGTATTTGGGAATGGAGACACCTCGTACTCCCCCGATCCTATTTACTGTTACCCGTTAAGTGGTAAATACAGTGTATCACTCACCGCTGTACCAGATAGTGGAGGATGCAGCTCTACACTTACCAAAGTAAATATGATGTCAATATATGGGGCACCTAAAGCAGCTTTCACGTTTTCGCCGCAGCCTACCAGCATTATGACCCCTACTATTCAGTTTATGGACAAAAGTACTGACCCTAACGGGATAGGTGTTGCCTATTGGTGGTGGAATTTTGGCGATAACAGCGATTCTGCCAGCAACTTGCAAAACCCTGGTCATACCTATAACGATACCGGCACTTTCTGCGCCAATTTGGTAGTGATGGATAACGATGGCTGTACAGATACTACTACCGATTGTGTAATTATCGGCCCGGCTTATTCGCTCTATATTCCTTCAGCATTCACTCCTAATCGAGATGGCCTTAATGAGGTTTTCAAACCGGTGGGAGAATATGTCAGGAACTATGATATGTATATATTCGACCGTTGGGGTACAGAGATTTATCACTCCAATAATCTAAGTAATGGTTGGAACGGGGCCGTTCATGGAACAGGTTCTATTTGCCAGGAAGATACTTACATATATAAGATAACATTACCAATATAGGCAGCAGGTATCCAGCATGCCTATATTGGTAATGTTAATCTTCTGAAATAAAAGAAGTTCTTCTCTTTTTTATACCCTACCGTTCCGATAGATGATAACATCCTGTGGTTTGTGTATAAATTGTTAGCAGAAACATACACGTGCTTACCCAACATTTACCTGGTGAGTTTCGTTAAGAAATAAAAAGGCTGGAATTGTTAGTGAAAGTACAATCGTATTTTAAATAGAATAAACAGGTATATTGGCATCAAATATTTCGATATTTTTGTTAACTTTGTGAATCATCATTTACCCCAACGCTGACCTTATGCATATATTTTTACCATGAAAAAAAAATTACTTCTTTTAGTTAGTGTTATTTGTTTTATAAGTACTGGTGTCTATGCCCAGTGCAAAAGCTGCTACCAGGGTTTAGATACTGCTACACAGCCCAAGATAGTGTCGCACAAGGTGACTCCCAACGGAAATGGGTCGTTAGCACAAAACTATGTTCTTCAAAATGTGTGCGGATTAAATTATACCAGCGTAACACAGCTTACTGAAACACGTACTAAAAATCTTAATTTTAATACCAATGGTACCGGGTTCCCGTCAGCATTAAATGTCGCCGGGATGCCATGCTCCGGAGATGACTCCGTATATGCTGCCTTTGCTTACTGGATGGCAGAATATACCGAACGTTCCATTCCTTCCGTATCTATTGTAATTACCAACCCTAATAATGTAGTATCTACCTATACATCCACATGTATAGGTTCAGGTATTTCTACTTGTTGGGGAACTACAGGCACCGCTTGTTATAGGGCCGATGTTACTGCGGCCGTTGCCGGTAATGGGAACTATAATATGGATTTGACAGGGCTTAACAATGCGGGATACGAGGTAGACGGAATTACGATTATTATAATCTATAAAGACCCCAGGGCTTTTTATAGCGGAAGTATATCTATATGGGATGGGTGCATGATAGGCATTGGCACACCTCTCGGACCTCAAAACGATACAGGCTTTTCTGCATGCGATTCAACCAGCAATACCCGGATTTTTGACTTGCTGGGCGACTGCCAGAATAACGTATCACCCTTTTCGGTGAAAGATAAATTGAATGGTACCACGGGTACGTATAAACAAACCTTCTGGCAAATGGATACTGTTAATGGTACCTTGCTTACGAACGGACAATCATCTATTGCGTGTAGTACTTACATCAATAATACCAACGACTGTTATGCATGGGAAGTAACCGGCCTTTATTGGCAAAATACCACTTGCCAGATTTGTAAACCGCCGTCGGGCAGCCTCACTATCACACCAAGCCAGTTAAATCCAACTTGTGGCGGAGGGTGCAATGGAGCCATATATCTTGCCGTAAGTGGTGGTACCGCGCCATATACTTATACATGGTCGCCCCTTGCAAGTACTACCGACACTGCTACAGGCTTATGTGGCGGCACTTACAGCATAACTATAGAAGATGCCGGCTGTCCGCCTGCTGACACTACTATTACCATAACTCTTCCTTCTAATAGACTGGGAGTAGTTCCTACAATTCTGGCTAATGAAAAATGCAACGGAAACTGTATAGGAAGCGCTTCTGTTACAGTATCAGGAGGCAATACGCCATATACGTATGCCTGGACTCCTTCCGGTGGAAATAAACCCACCGCTACCGGTCTATGTGCAGGGGTTTACACCATTACCGTAACCGATATCAACGGATGTACAGGAACATCTACGGCTACTATCACACAACCTGCTATTATTACGGCAACACAAAAGATTAATGAAGTACCTTGCAATTCAGGAACGGGCAGTGCCACCATCACTCCCTCCGGCGGCACTTCACCTTACAATTACTTATGGGCCCCATCGGCACAAACAACCGCTACTGCTACAGGGCTTAAGGCAGGTACCTACACTATAACAATAACCGATATAAATAGTTGCACGGGAACTACAAGTGTATCTCTTACACAACCTACTGCATTGAAAGCTAATATAGGCGTACCAACCTATCCACCCTGTAACGGGGGAGTAGGTAGTGCGACTGGCAGTGGAGCCGGAGGTACAGCTCCATATACTTATTCTTGGGCTCCAACAGGGCAAACAACCGCTACTGCTACCGGGCTCAAAGCAGGTACGTATAGCATAACAGTAACCGATTTTCCGGCTGCCAGCCCGGTGCCTGTTACACCAACTCCCCCCGCAG
>Ga0207037_10006_pt1 | contig 68984 bp, 50 predicted proteins | sample Alteio_BWMinCont_75_FD_153268 | JGI IMG/M metagenome (GOLD analysis project Ga0207037, IMG submission 153268) | Enriched cells from forest soil in Barre Woods Harvard Forest LTER site, Petersham, Massachusetts, United States -... | ecosystem: Environmental > Terrestrial > Soil > Temperate forest >... | reverse complement strand
CTTTCATTCCAATTCCTGGAAATATTATATAGCGCCAATGTTGCTTTACGTTGCGATTATGACTGGATGGGGAGTGTATGATTTTCATTCCAGCACAGCTCATTTTTCTCCTGGGCATGCACCCAGCAATCCATCCGAACGCTATTTTGCAGAAGTTTACTATGGTGGAAAAAATTACCATTTAAGCGCGACCAATTTGAGTCCCACCATCTCTCCAAGCGATGGATTTGAATCGTTAAAACTTTATGATGCCGTTAGGAGGTACATCGATGAGACCCGCGGCAAATGGAACACTAAAAACCCGATAACCGCTCACGAGCTCTACGGCAAGTTTAAGGATGATCGCACCTTGGCTCGAAATATTTTTACGCATCCAAATTTCATGTATTACGATTTTGTTTTAAACGCTGTCTATAGATTTGGAGGAGGAGAGAAACTCCTCTATCAAGTCGCAAAGGAGCACGATGCCACAGGCACTGCGGCAGTTGTAAGATATCTTAGACAAAATCCGCGCGTCTTTTTTTTAGGTGCTCCAATAACTTATGTGGGCCGCATGCTCATGGCAAATTTCTATCGTTCGGATGAAATGAATCAGAATCATTATTTTTTTGTGGGCGCCATGGGAACCCCGTCAATAAATGAAAATCTTGGTCCTGCTAACAAGGAATTTATCGAAACTTTATTTTATGTGATTGATACGTTTCCAGAGTATACCATTCAAGACTCCAATGGTTATCTTAAAATTTTCGGCACCAAGGAAAAATTTAAAGAATATATCCTCGCACCATATCCAATTCGATTGCCGGACGGGCGCGGTGTGCTTGGAATGTTAGAGGGAAGTATTTACATATGGACAACTCTCTACTATGGCGAAGCCAGGGCTGACAATCTCATGAAAGACATGGCATTTGAAATCATTAAGAATAAGCCCGTTTCATTTTTTGTCTTCCATGATAATTTTCTCCGCATCACAATGCTGCGCCATAATATTCTGGATTATAGCGGCCCGATATTTTCGAGCTTTGAAAATATTTTGAATTATCTCAAAAATTCATGTTGGGACACGAAAGATTGCCGCTCCACCATCCTCCCTCATGAATTGGCAAAACACCTAACAGTAATTACTAACAATAATAACAATATCGTAATTACATTATTTATTCAATATTATTTGATCTGGAGACTCTTAAAAATAGTTTTTTTCTTTCTTATGATTTTTTGCATTGCTCCCCTTTTAATGATGCAAAAGACTGCTAGGTTAACCATATTTTTGGTTCTGGTATATTTTTATAATGCTCTTTCTCTCGCTATGGTCATTGGAAACTTTGATTTGCCACGCTATGAAGATATTTTCATATTTATTCCAGTTATTATATCAATTATGGGCATTGCAACGATTCCTAGATTATACACAACGCTGCGCAGATTTCCTTTGGAAAACGGCCTCAGATCATGACAAATAAAATCAGAATTTTGTAAGGTTTTAGGAAAAATTCATTTGCTTTAATTATTAATTTTTGAAATAAAACCAAAATGGCAGCGACCTCCTTCCGAAAAAACTGATACAGCGAAGATCAAGTCATCCTGATTTTCAATTTCTCCATGATTCGAGTGCTGTTGAAAAATTCAGGGTTTACAAAAAATCACTAAATAAATACAGTTACGTTCTTTGCCTTTTCTTCGGAATATTTATGGACTTGGATTGTCACTGTAACTTTCGGAATATTTGACCGCTGAAGTTAGATTTGAAATCGCTAAAAGACCCTGCGCCAGATGCATCGACGCGAGAGTTCGCCCCTCAGCATTAAGATGGTCTCCATTCAGCATTCTTAGGCCAATCGGATCGATTGCAATAAATGGATATCCTAAAGATGATGCCTGAACGGACGCCCAACGGGGGTCATATTTTGGAAACGGCAGGAGCGTGAAAACTGGATGTATATTGTGTTTACTCAGAAATTGGGATGGAAACGCACCTTGAAATGCAACACTGTAATCCTGAGACGGTCGTTCGGGCTGAGCCAGAACAAATGGGCATGAGAATTTTGCCGAAATGCCATGGTAGATTGCACCATCGAGTGGAGTCCAAATTTCTAAAAGATCCCCGGTTTTCCAACTGCGAATGACCGTATGATTGAGAAACCTTGTCATGCTGATATGTGGTGCTGCCGGATCATTGACCATCGTGAGATGAGGTAATAGCCCATCCAAAATCCAATCGCGAACGAAGTCAGTCCAGATTTGGATGACTTCGATATAAGCGCCTAAAACGTCTGCCTGCCGTGCTTGTTGTGCATAATCTGAAACTTTTGTGCCAAACCCATTATAGAGATCCGCTATAAGGATTTTATCTCTAGTATTGTTGAGCTCCAGGATGTCACGGAAAAATGAAATGCCTTCCCCGCGTTCCAATCCAAGATTAAATACTCTGAGCGGACGCCCGTAACTTGTGATCAAACTGGATCCCAATTGTGCAGCTGAGAGACCGAGCTCTGTATGTGAAGTGCCGAGAAGGAGAATATCGCCACGCCTGATCTTTTCACCCATCCCAAAGAGACCGAAACGGAATAAATAGTGATCGGCAGAGCCCCGAGTGTACGAACCTACATAATTACGGTCAAAAATGGAGAATCGTGGCTTTGGTGGAAGCACACGAAGCCATTGGATCCCCAACCCATGGGCTATCAAGATACCACTCACTAATGTCAGTGTCATATACCACCAAAACTGAGAAAAACGGACGCGCGTTGTTTGCATTAGAATTTAAAGTAAATAAATACTTTGGTGGGAGATACCAAAAGAACGCTCAGGATAATCATTGTCCCAGTCGTAATCCCCAGGAAAGGCACCAAGCGCCTTCGACCCAGGTGACGCAGAAAAACAGGAGCCAGATGATGAAGGAGAGGAGGAATCGCAAAAATCAGCAGCCATATCAACTGCATGTGAACATAAAAGTTCTGGGATGATCTAAAATTAAACATTCGACCGATGAATGAGCATGCCTCCTTAAATGATGAGGTGCGGAAAAAAATCCATGCTAGGGTAATCCAAAGCTGCGTCACGATCCACCAGTAGATCCAGCGACCTACAAAGGCACGAGTGTGTTGGCGTCCCAGCAGACGCTCGATCACGAGTCCCAAACCATGCATGCCACCCCAAATGACGAATCCCCAACCAGCGCCGTGCCAAAGGCCGCCCAAAAGCATGGTGACACTGATATTGAAGTAGGTCCAAAGTTTGCCTTGACGATTTCCACCCAACGGGAAGTACACGTAATCCCGCAGCCAACGAGAAAGCGTGATATGCCAGCGACGCCAAAATTCCTGGAGACTTGCTCCAAGCATCGGGCTTCTGAAATTTGGTGGGAGTCTATAGCCGAGCATCCGAGCCATCCCGAGTGCCATCAGACTATATCCTCCAAAATCGGCATAGATTTGGCAGTAGTAGAGAAAGCTGACCAACCAATGATCTCCCGCTGTCAGAACATAGCTCGCTGTCCCTTGCCAAATATTGTCGATGCCATGAGCTATATTGTCGGCAGAGACTGATTTTAAGAAGAAGCCCGTCACAAACAAATGAAGGCCCATCATCATATCGGTGCGGATACGTCGCCTAACACCGATTTGAGGTATAAGTTGCCAGGCACGAACAATAGGGCCAGCAATGACGTGAGGAAAAAAGCTCAAATAAAATAGATATTTTCGGAACGATGTATGGACAATACGACCAGCATAAAGATCGACCAGGTAGCTTATGATGTGAAACGTGTAGAAAGATATCGCAATGGGAATGCCGAGTGAAAATCTGGGCATTTTTATGCTTGTGATTTCAGATAAATTTACATCGATGAAACTCATATACTTGAAAGCGACAAGTATGCCGACATCGATGACAATTGTGCTGGCAAGCAAGAGACGCGACCGACCCGATCCAATCCGCTGCATCATGCAAGCAGATATATAATTGATAACCACCACGACGAGGAAAACAGCCAGACCGAATAAGCCCCACGATGCAATGATTAGGCAGCTGAAAACAATGATGAGTGTCTCTTTCAAACGAGGCATGCCGTTCAGCGCTCTGACGGCAACGAACATCAATATGAACAGGACAAGAAAGAAAGTATCCGTGTAGGTCATGATTTCAAGAATTCACTCGAAAAGCCGTGGGGGGTTTCAGTTCAAAAGTGCGGACCTTGAAGTTGTTTAGTAGGTTGAAAGGTTGGGGTCAATGATTGAGATTGGATTGTAGTTCCCGGAAAATTCCCACGTCATGGAAGACAAACCTTGGGAGGGCGGAATGGCCCGGCATTATTCCGACCGCTTGCACATATCCAAAATCTGCTTCCGTTCCAATAAACCATCTTTATCGCACGCGATCCATTCGCTGCAGCCGCTAAAGCGCTGATGTTAAAAGAATGATCTTCTATTCTTCCTTCGAGTGAGTTTCGTCCACTGCATCCCATAACAACCTTTAGAAACGCGTCCTGTTTTTCTTGTACAAATAGCTCGAAAAGGCAACCCACAGAGCAAAGGCGCCAGAACTCTGTCATTCGTTGATCTTCTCTGGTTCTTCCGCTATAAAGCTTCTGGAAAATGATTTACGCCCGCGCTCGTCAGCCCATAGCCAATGGCCCTTGAAATCGATGAACGACTCTTTTGGAATCGCGCAAAGACTTCCACTCCATGCCTCTCTTGTTGTGTGGGGCAAATCCTACGTCGATCTTTTGCTTCGCGTAGCCCTTCCAGCTCTCGCAGCTCCCGGAAATCTCCCCTACCTCGCACGCGAAACCGATCTGACATTCGATATTTACACGCGAAGCGTCGATGCTGAATACATCCGCACCCATCCGACTTTCCAAGCAACCAATCGGATTGTTCCGATTCATCTCAATCCCCTCATCGATACGCTTCCAAGGCGTCCCTACCCCTCGATGACGATGAACGACTGCCAGCGGTACGCTCTGGCTAAGGCGAATCGAGAAAAAGCTCCGATTTTGATGTTGCTGGCAGATATCATCATTTCCAACAACCTCGGGGAATGCATTCTGAAAGCCTTCCGCAATGGCAAACGCGCGGTGGTTACTCAGGGCATGCGCATCAAGCAGGAAACGGTGTTGCGCTTGCTGGAAGAACGATTTGGACAAAACCCTCTCACACTTTGCTTGACTCCGCGGGAATTGGTCGGTCTTGCAGTAGCAAACCTTCATCCTTTTATCGAAAACCAATTCATCGAAAGCCGCCATTTTGTCTATTCTGCCGAGCTCTATTGGTGGGTGGGAAAGAATAACTTTTTGGCGCGAAATTATTGTCTTTCTCCAGTCGCCGTGTGGCCGATGAATCCGGATGTTCTTCCTGAGATTACCTTCGACGATGTCTACATTGAGCGCGCCATTCCATCTGCAGACGCCTATCACATTATCACGGATAGCGATGAAGGCGTTCTTTTTACGCTCGCGCCGGAACGCTACATGATTGATCCGATTCCGCAAAGCGAACGCCTTTTCTCGCCTCAAGGATACGCCAACCAAATCGCAAGGTTTTTCATGAGCAAGAACCTTGGATGGATTCATTCCCACTACTTCCGTCACAATGTGCGCATTCATGCTGACGAACTGGATCGAACGGCATGGAAAAAGCAGGAGCGCGTGGCCCAACGCGTGGTCAGCGCGATTCTCCGCAGTTTCCACTGGCAGCTTGGTGTCATGAAATTCTTGAGCCCGCTCAAAGAGAAGTTGATGGCTTTTGCTGAAAGGGTGCCGATCTGGGCATCGAACATCATTCCCAAGACCATTCCCAAGATCATTTCTAAGTTCATTCCCAAGTTTATAATGCGTCATCCCATGAACCGATCTTTTCTGCGTTTTGTGCGGCAAAAAAAGTTGGAATGTCATCTGGCGCATGATTTCACCATTCAATTATCGGTACGCTAATGGCATTCGTTGTTTTTTCCTAAAGTTGTATGGAGCCCAGATTGCGCGAGGGGTCCAAATTCATTCCCGTGTACGCATCCAAACTCCATGGAACTTGGCCCTTCGGTATGGTTGCGTCCTTGCCCAAGGTGCCAACCTTCATGGAAAAAATCGCGTCGAAATAGGCGAATATTCCATTGTGGATATCGAAGCCATGATTCGGACAGATGGCTGGTATGGTGGCGAGCGCACCGCGGGACCGGAAAGCTGGCATTCCGCACCGATTGTCATCGGCAACTGGGCCTTTATTGGAGCGAGAGCCATTGTAGGGGGCGGCTCCCTCGTTGCAGAAGGTGAAGTCATTCCTCCCTTTTCTTTTCGTGGCATGAAACTCACTTCACAAGGCGACTTTCAGCCCGTTAAGCGAAATGGACACGCGGCATCAGACCATGCCTATCGTCGAGGCACTCCTCAAACTCCCGTTGTGATACCGTCTGCAACGCCCGTTACCGATGCATGATCCTCATGGCTGCGCGTTCCATCGGTGTCTTTCTCCCGGTTTACAACCACGCTCGACATCTCGCAAAATCCATTCCGTCGCTTCTTCAACAATCCAATCCGCTTGCCCAGATCCTGATTGTGGACGATGCGTCGAACGATGACAGTCTTGAAACCATCCGCTCCCTGACACGAGAACATTCCCATGTCGAAGTCGTTTCCAAGTCCCAGCATGGCGGGATCTTTGATTCCCATCGCATCGCACAGGAACGGCTCGACACTCCCTACTTTTATTCGGCCGCCGCGGACGATTGGATATTGGACGGATTTTTTGACAAGTCGTTTGCGATGCTGGAACAGTTTTCGCAAGCGGCTTTCTGCTGCGCGGACTGTCTTCTCCTCAATGACGGAAAAAACCGTTTTGTCGAACAACAGCTGAATCTCGGGAAGAGCCCCCGTTTTGTCAGTTCGGAGGAATACCTGCAACTCATCCGCGAACGTGAAAATTTCGGTTTTCCTTGCAACGCCGTTCTTTTGAGAAGCGAAGCGCTCAAGAGGGCCGGAGGATTCCGTTCCGAACTCCGATGGCACAGCGACTGGTTCACCCTCCACATCCTGGCGATGCGGCATGGATTTTGTTACGTGCCGGAACCGCTGACAGTTTTTCGGCTCAGTGAATCGGGCTTAAGTGGAAATACCTCTTCCAAGATTCAGGAAAAAAAGTCTCTGTTTCGTGGTTTTTTCGAAGCGTTGCGCGAGCCTGCCTATCAGGATACCCGATCTACCTGGCAAACTCCTTCCATTCTCAATCCTTCCAACGGGGCACGCTGGCTTCTCCTGAAAATGGCTCTTTGCAATCCTCGAAATTGGTGGTTTCTTTCATGGAATCTTGTGAAGGCATGCCTCCGCGATCGTTTTCGTCGCCCATTGTGGGATGCGCTTTGGTTTCTCATCTCTCCGTTAAATTCCCGCCGTTTTAATACGATCAAACTGAAACTGCTCAAGCTGTTCGGGGCGACAGTCTCTGGAGTCCCCCGGATTGAGCCCTACGTTCACATTGAATGCCCCTGGAATCTCACGCTGCATGATCAAAGCATCCTTGCCCGCGGCGTTCGAATCTGGGCCCGGGAAAAAATCGAAATAGGTCCCAACGCCATCATCGATCGGGAAGCCGCCATCTATTCCGCGGGATGGGATGAAAAAACATCTCCTATCACCTGGAAAGAACGGCCGGTTCGTGTTGGAAAAGGCGCCCATATCGGAGTCCGTGCCCTGTTAATGCCGGGAGCGGACGTGCTCCCGGAAGAATCGATCCCCCCCATGTCCGTCGTTCGATAGGAAAACGGGATTCCATTCCTTTCACGAAGCATCACCAAGGCAGAATGTGTCAGACAGATCTCGACGCACTTGCCATTTCCACCACAGCGTGATCAGAAGCAGCGGAAACGCAAGCTGAGGAAGCCATTGCAAGGACAAGCGATTCCACCGAAGCAACACGCTCGTGTCCGACGTGCGCCACGGCTGAAAACACGGCAAGAGGAGCGTGAAAGCGGATCAGTTTGAGTTCCATGTCGATCCGATCGCCGGGTCGTGTGATCCGATGAAAGCGCGCATCTTCCATCGAAGAAAAGAGGATCTGATCGCACTCACCCAAGGCGCCATTTTGCTCGGCTTTGCTTTCCACGAGCCACAAACAACCCGCTTGTCCCATGGCTTCGAAAAGAATGGATGCCGGAAACACAGGATTATCTTTGAAGTGCCCCTGCAAAAAATATTCTTCTCCTGTGATCTGATAACTTGCCGTAATGACGTTGCCGTGAATCTCAGCACGATCCAGGAAAAGGAAGGGTGGCTGCTGCGGAAGAGCACAAATAATTTGATCCCTTTGATAGGTTTTCTTTGCGGACAACCGTCCACCGGAACCATTTCTGGAAACCGCACCGGAGGCCTTCTCCGCTAAAAAATTCTTGATGTCGCCAATGGTTCGCAAGGTTTGCAGCTCGGCATTGTCCACTTTATCGATTTCCAATGATTCCTCGATTGTCAAAACAATCTCGAGCATCGTCAGCGAGTCGATTCCAAGATCTTCAACAAGACGTGTTGAATTGCTCGCTTCGGTGAGCTTGGCTCGATTTTCTGGCGGCAAATATCGATTGATGACGCCCAAAACAAAGACCGGCAGAGCTTCTAAATCTTGACAAGCACGGATTTGAATGGCGGCCGCAATTGTCTCAGGACTACAGCGTTTCAACGTTTGGCGGATCGTTGCGAGTTGATTTTCAGTCAATTCCATGGGGCCATTTCAAAGAGTCATCCTATAGGTAATGCTTCGCATAATCAAAACAAGAGGGCAACCACTTTCCACGCAACATGACGGCTTCACGCTTGTTCAGATCTTTGGCGTGGATGGTCCTGAAATCCCAACCATGAAAATTCTCGTTTGGGTCATTTTTACAACAATTTGGATCAGGTTTTCCGGCAGCGGATGCACACTTTTCCGATCTCTTGTTGATATCCAAATGAAGACGAGACCCGAAGAGATAGTAAATTTCCTTTGGAATTATTAAATAAAAAAAGTGACTCTCGAAAAATTCTTTGCTTTTTGTTAAGATAAAATCATCCATCATAAATTTAAATTTACTTACATAAATCATTCATAACAAAAGTATTACAGTAAATATGACGTTACAAAATTGGCATGCTAAATGCTTAAAATCACGGCATGAAGTGGCCACTTCAAAGGATCGCCCTCGCCCTTTTGCTTTTATCATCCAATGCTTCGGGCCAAAACATGCTCACCAATCCTGGTTTTGAAACAGGCGATCTCACGGGCTGGAGCACCTTCGGAACCGGATGGAGAACAAGCACGGGCGCCGATGCTCATAGCGGCACCTACGGCGTCGTCAATGACGTCCTGACGACCGATAGCACGGGATTTCGAGGCATCTACCAAAACTTTCCAGCAAGCGCAGGCAAACTTTATTCGGCGTCCGTGTATATTCGGACGGTCAATCTCGATAACAGCCAGTCGTGGCTGGAAGTGCAGTTTTTGGACGGTTCCAACAGCGTTCTCTTGCAGCTTCAGCAACCCGGCGCACACGTCACCACGGACCAGGCATTTACTCTCTATCAGCTCCTCGATATGACGGCTCCGGCCGGCACCGCGACCATCAGTATCCGAGGGATTGTTCAAGAGACCTCCATGCCCGTGATAGGCACCAATTTTCATATTTTCGATGATTTCTATTACCGCGATCTTTCGCGCACATGGAGCGGAACGACCGACGGCACGTGGAGCAATGCCTCCAATTGGGGAGGAACAGCTATTGCGAGCGGAGATTATGTGACCTTCAATAGCACCAGCTCCGCAAATCTGACTACTGTCAATGACGTCGCAGGCCTGACCGTCGCTCAGATTACGATCGCCAATGCGCCTTCTGCCGTCAGCATTGGTGGATCCGCTTTCACACTGACCAGCGGAATCGACATGACAGCCGCCACTGCCGATTTGACCATCACACCGGCATTGACTCTCGGCAACGCTCAGACCTGGGATGTTACCAGCGGCCGCACATTGACCGTGGGTGACGTCGCCAATGGGGGGAATTTACTCACTGTCCAGGGCGCAGGAAATACGACCATTGGAGGCACTCTCAGCGGCGGAGGCGGGTTAACCAAAGCCGGCACGGGAACGCTGATTCTCTCCGGAAACAATACGTATGCAGGAAACAACACCATCTCGGGTGGAACGCTCCAGATCAGTTCCGACGCCAACCTTGGATTTTTTACAGATAGCGTCACTTTTTCCGCCTCTTCGACTCTGAAGACCACAGGGAATGTCTCAAGCACCCGGATTATGACTCTTAATGGAACCGATACCCTTGATATCGCCTCGGGAACAACCACAAGTTGGGGCGGCGATATTGGAGGAGTGGGCGCACTTACTAAAATCGGCGCGGGAACTCTCCTTTTAGAGGTTACGGGAACGAAAAATTACACAGGCGCGACAACACTCTCTGCGGGAGGATTGGAAGTCGACGGAGCCATTACCGCAAGCACGGTGACAGTCGCTTCCGGAGCTAGTTTGAATGGCGGAGGAAGCATCTTCGCCTTGAACAATAATGGCCTCGTGACTCCCGGCAATTCTCCAGGCACTCTCACGATCAACAACAATTACACCCAATCTTCAACCGGAAGCCTGGGAATCGAACTTGCCTCCCCTACGAGCTTCGACAAGCTGGTCGTGGGTGGAGTTGCCACCCTGAATGGGACGCTTCATCCTTCTCTCATTGGAAACTATGTCCCAACCGCTGGAACCCTCTTTAGCAAAGTGATCGATGCAACAGCGGGAACCTCAGTCAATGGAACTTTTTCTCAAGTCGATCACTTGACTCCTACGCTTTCGGTCGTCCCGGTTTACAATGCAAAATCGGTAGATCTGCTCGTTCAACGCGATTTAACAAATCCAAGTTTGAATTTGAATCCATCGCAATTTTCTTTAGCAACGGCGCTCAGTTCGGCCACCTCCTCTTCGGACCTTTCATCGGTCTTGAACACGATCGGGACGTTCACCTCAAATGAAGCCGTGCAAAACGCCTACAATGAGATTGCTCCGCAAAAATTAGAGGCAATGGCTTCGACCGCGTTTTCAGGAAGCAGCCTTCAATCCCAGAATTTAATGCAGCGGATGCTTGCTCTACGAGAAGGCCCGCAAAATTATGCCTATCACGAAGACGGGCACATCCTCCTGGCTTACAATGGCGACAATCTCACCGGAATCGTTTCACCCGAAGCCGATCATCGTTGGGGATTCTTTGCCAATGGAAATGCGGTCTTCGGCGATCAAGAGCAAACCGCTCAGCAGTCTGGCTATAACTATACGACGGCGGGATTTACATTAGGCGGCGACTACCGGCTGACCGACCATATGGTCCTCGGCCTGGCCAGCGGCTATAGCGACACAGGCTCAAACCTTGGAGGTTCTGGAGGCAAAGTCGACACCACCATGATCACCGTAACGCCTTATTTCAGCTATTTCTCAGAAAATTTTTATCTGAATGCTTCGATCGGACCGGGCTTTAACCAATATGACACCGAACGAAGAATCTCCTTTGACCCCATTAACCGCACGGCACGAGGCCAAACCGATGGTCGCGAGCTTTCTTCCTATCTCGGCGGCGGTTACGATTTTAAGACGTCCTCTTGGACCTGGGGCCCCATTCTATCGGCTCAATATACGAAGCTCTGGATCGATCAATTTACGGAAACGGGCGCCGATTCCCTCAACCTCACTCTTGAAGATCAGAGAGCTGAATCCCTTCAAACTGGCATCGGCGGACGAGCCGCTTACAATTGGAAATGGCATGGATTGACGTTGATTCCTGGAATCAATATTTCCTATCAACATGAATTCTCCAACGATAGCCGAGGAATCGGCGCTCAGCTGGCACAAGGAAGCGGCGTGTTTGAAACTCAAACAGCCGATCCAAAACGAGATTTTGCAATCCTTGGTTTTTCGCTTGGAATGAATCTGACGGAAAACTTATCTGCCAATTTGGGCTATACAACCGAAGTGGGACATTCCGACTATAGCAACCAAACGATTAACGGAACCCTGCGTTTTGCCTTCTAAATATTCAAATCCACTCCCCACGAACACATTCATTCGTTCAGGACAATTCTCCCAATATTATCTTTCCTGGCGCCTTTTTAAAATACCAGTTCCGTTTTCGAGCACATCTCCCCAACGTTCCGAGTTTTGAAGCATCACTTGGGACGATTTTACTGACAGTAGGTCCCTTTTTGATTGAAGAGCGATCCGCATACGCTTTTGGACTTCGGCGCTATGCAGCCGGTTTGATCTTCACATCCACTTCCATCCTTCGGTCCGTTGTTCCCATATAAGTGCCGGCAATGGGCGGCACATCGGCATAATCCCGGCCGCAGGCGATTTTCACGTACGTCTCGCCAGCCTGACAATTATGGGTGGGATCGAGCGCCCGCCAACCGAGGCTTGGAATAAAAACTTCCGTCCACGCATGAGTGGCGCTGGCTTTTTCGGTAGCCAGATAACCACTCACATAAAGCGCCGGAATTTTCAGCGCGCGACAAAGACCGACCATCACGTGGGCAAAATCCTGGCAGACACCACGCCGCTCTTGCAACACACCACGCATGTGAGTGTGAACGGTTGTTGAGTTCGGCAGATATTCGATGTGGTTATGCACATAACGCATGACGGCCAGTGCCGCCTGCCACGTGTCGGTTTGGCCGATGGTTGCATCCACGGCGAGGCGCCATGCTTCCGGCGAAATCTCCACATACCGGCTCATCTCCAAAAATTCGTGGTTGCGCGTGTCTTTCAGCGCTTCACCGATATGCGCCAATGGCCAGGGCGCACTGCCCTCCGACAATGGCGCGGAAGGATGAGTGGCCACCCGCAGCTTGCTTTCAACGAGCAGCGATGAATGCGGCTCAATAATTTCAAAGTGATGAACGATGTTGGAGTAAAAATCGTGGTATTGGCTGAGCCTGGTTGCAGGCAACACCTTCAATTCAAACGTTTCCACCGTTTGTTCTTCGTTGGAAAGAGGTTTGAGCCGTGCCTCATTGAAACTGTTTTTCACGGGCGAGGCGTAGAGATACCGTGTTTGATGGACAATGTCCCATTTCATTCGGGCGCCATAAATGCGAAAACCCGCCGGTACGGCGAGCAAAAATTGCGAAATTTTCCTGAAAACAATTTTACAGGGTGTTCACCGCCATCAGCCAGGATGCCAATGCGTTTCACAGAATGGTTTCGCGAATGATTTGGGACTGCTGTTGCTGCTCCTCCTGTTGAACCATGATTTCATCCTCCAGATTGTTGAATTGTTGGGAAATGTAGGCGTCGAACAACGCCATGCCGATGTCATTGAGCTTGAACTGAAATTGGTCGAGGTAAAGATGGAGATCTTGATCGAAAATTTCGTCAATGGTGCCAAACTGCAGTTCCGCAACGAGCCTGCCGGCGAGTTTTTCCGCATTATTGCAAAAACGTCCGTCCGCCACACCAGAAATGCGGCGCAGGGCATAATTCAATTGATTGACGCAGAAGCGCGCCGATCTTGGGAAATCATCATTGAACAAAAGAAGCTCGACGACACCGCGCGGATGCACTTCCATGCCATAAAGTGTTTTGTAGGCGTCCCACGCGCTACAAGAGTGCAGAATGGCCGACCATTCCAGGATTTCAGGCTGGCTGGTCGTCTCAGGCGCCCCCTTCTCCGGCAGCGTTCCTGAACGCACATCGAGAATGCGCGACGTTTTATCCGCGCGCTCAAGAAATTTTCCTGTTTGCACAAACCACCAGCCTTCGTTGCGGATCAGCGTCGCATAGCCAAGGCCGATCAGTTGCAGCGAGCTGTTTTTGATTTGCTGGAAAAACTCGCTGGGGCTCTCATTCCAAACCTGACGCCCTTGCGTCGTATGCACAAACCAGTAAAGCCGGTTCAATTCCTCCCAAAATTCGATGGTAATCTGGTCACGGATCATGCGGGCATTTTCGCGCGCCTGACAGATGGAAGAGACGATGGAATTAAGATTTTCGGTTTGGAACACCAGAAATTCGGTGACGGAATGGCCTGTTGCTTTTTTATGAAGCTGAAAAAACTGCTTTTCATCGCCCGTCGCTTGGACGATAGGCAGCCAATGTTGCGCCATACGTTCCTCATCGAGATTGCGAAGATCGAGCAGCAACTGGAGATTCACATCCACAATGCGCGCGATATTCTCGGCCCGCTCGATGTGACGCGACATCCAGTAAAGAGAATTGGCAACGCGGCTTAACATGGATGGGAAAACATCGAGCATCGACCATCGGACGCCCAACAGTGAAATTCAGCGGTGTTGGATGGCTTTGCTACTCGGTGTTCAAGGTTGGACACTGGATGTTCGTTATTCATTCGATTTACTCGTTTCCATATAAAACCCAGGTGTCCTTACTACCGCCACCTTGCGACGAATTAACGACGAGGGAACCCTTGCGCAAGGCCACTCGCGTCAGACCGCCGGGCACAATGACGATTTTTTCGCCGTAAATGATATAGGGCCGCAGATCGATGTGACGGCCTTCAAAATAGTTGTCATCATTGACGCACGTTGGATGCCGCGACAACGAGATCATCGGTTGCGCGATATAATTACGCGGCTCGGATTTGATTTTTTTACGGAATTCCCCGATTTCCGACTTTGTTGCTTTCGGCCCCATCAACATGCCGTAACCACCGGATTCGTTGGCTGCCTTGACAACCAGTTTTCCGAGATTTTCGAGAATATATTTTTTGTCTCTTTCTTCGTTGGCCAGATATGTCGGCACATTAGGAAGGATTGGTTCTTGGTCGAGATAATATTTTATCATGCGCGGCACAAAGTAATAGATGACTTTGTCGTCTGCGATGCCTGTGCCAATGGAATTGGCAAGCGACACATTTCCGGCACGGTAAGCATGGACGATGCCTGGAACGCCGAGCATTGAATCGCGCCGAAAAACCGTCGGGTCGAGAAAATCATCATCGAGGCGCCGGTAAATGACGTGCACCTGCTGGAGCCCTTTGGTCGTGCGCATGAAGACACGCGCATCGCGCACGACGAGATCGCGGCCCTCGACGATTTCAATACCCATTTGCCGCGCGAGATAAGTGTGCTCGAAGTAAGCCGAATTGTAAGCGCCAGGAGTGAGCAAAACAATGGTTGGATCCGTCACGCCGCCGGGCGCAATGTGTTGCAACATTTTGAGCAGTTCCTGCGGATAATGTTCGACCGGCCGCACGCCGATGCCCTCAAACATGGCTGGGAAGGTTCTCTTCATCGCGCGACGATTTTCCAAAACGTAACTGACGCCACTGGGACAACGCCCGTTGTCCTCCAGGACCATGTATTGGCCGTCGTCGTTGCGAATCAAATCCGTGCCGCAAATGTGAATATAAATATCTTTTGGCACGTTGAAATTCACGAACTCGCGCCGGAAATGTTTTCCCGAAAGGACGTAGGACGGCGGAATGACACGGTCCCGCAAGATTTTTTGTTCATGATAAATATCGTGCAGGAACAAATTCAACGCCATGAGGCGTTGCGCGAGGCCCTGTTCGAGCATTTCCCATTCCTTGGTTGGAATGACACGCGGCAGCAGATCGAATGGAAAAATCTTCTCCGTGCCCGCCGAGTCACCATAAACGTTGAACGTGATTCCTTGACGCAGAAACGCGAGATCAACCGATTGGCGTTTGTGTTCGAACTCCTTTGTCGTCAACGTTTGGAAAAGCTCTCGGAACTGACGGTAATGCGGGCGTATCCGGCTCTTTGCATCCAACATTTCGTCGAAAAATCCGTCGTGCTCGTAGTGTCCGAGCAGGCGTTTAATCAGTTGTGTTTTAGACTTTGCGGGCATTTTACATCGGTTGCGTACATTGAAGAAAATCTGGGCATTCTAAAAAATTTATTCGAAAAGTGTGGCATCTGACAGTTGTTTAGTGGGTTAAAATGGTGGGGTCAAGGGTGGTCTTGAACAACGTCTAAGCGGCTCTTCGCCTTCAAGATTCGACCTACTGCTTGGAAGGCATTATGCAGGAGATTGGTTTGCGCCCATTCCAAACAAATCGCTATGGGTTCCCGTACGCTCCAAACACAGAGCGGTAGTCGAAAAGACTGTCAACACTTCATACGAATCGCTAAATTTCATTGGATGAAGGGGACGCATACATCCAAACGCTGCATCCTGATTGCAGGTCCAAATGGCGCTGGAAAGACTACTTTTGCACAAGAATATTTGCCCAAATATACCGGCATCCTTCGCTTCGTGAATGCAGATTTGATCGCTGGTGGCCTGTCTCCGCTTCGACCCGAATTGGCGGCTGTGGCGGCTGGGCGGCTACTTTTGGCCGAACTTGATCGCCTAGCACGAGCCAATGAAGATTTTGCCTTCGAAAGCACACTAAGCGGACTAAGCTATGCAACCCGCCTCAAGCGATGGAAGGTTGCTGGATATCGTATCGAAATGGTATTCTTACGTTTGGAATCGGTTCATCTAGCACGCCGCCGAATTGCAGCCCGAGTGAAAGAAGGAGGGCATGACGTACCCTACAAAGACGTGCTTCGGCGTTTTGTCCGAGGATGGAAAAATTTTCAGAATATTTATCAACCGCTAGCTGACACTTGGACGGTTTACGATAATTCGGGAGACAAACCTCAACTCTTGGAAGAAGGACCATGAAACGGAATCCTCACCGCAAAGCATCGAATGACTTCGCAAAAACTGTGGGCAAAGCACTCCGCAGAGCGGCAAAACGTGCGCGTACCATTGCGCGACGGTACGGAACATCCATTTACGTCATGCGGAATGGAAAAATTGTGGCTGTTAAACCCTAATAAAAAGAGCCCAAAGGTGGAGGCGGGTGTCGGAGTCGAACCGACGATGGGGCTTTTGCAGAGCCCTGCCTTACCACTTGGCTAACCCGCCGGTGGAAAACAACCAATTTACTGTCCTGCCATCGCCAAGCAAGCAGTTTTATTTTCTAGGACGCGTTTGACGTCGTTCGAAGCACAAAGTTGCGAATCCCTTTCACGATCGCGGTCGCCAGTCGATGTCGATATTCGGGATTCATGAACTTTTTTTCCTGGTCCGGAATGATGAGGTATTCCGGCTCGATCAGGATGCTGGGACATCCGGGATAACGAGTCATGTAGAGATTTCGTTGGATGCATCCCCGGTCTTGCGTTCCTAATTCCTCCAGGATGGCATGATGAACCTCTTCTGCCAACGGCTTCGACCACGGATAAAGATAAAACGTTTGCGTTCCTCGCCTCAGTCGGGGGTCATCCCCATCGCCCACGGAATTATTATGGATACTAACCATGATATCCGGATTCATATGGTGAATCCGTGCATGCCTTTCTTTGAGCGGCAATGGATCCTCCTCACGAGTGAACTCCACTTCTGCACCCTCCGCGCGCAATAATTCCGCTGTTTCATGCGCAATCAGCAGCGTGGAATGGCGTTCCTCGAATCCACGCGGACCAATCGCGCCGGGATCGGGATGATGCCCAGGATCGAGACAGATTTTAAAATCGTTCAACGGCCGTGATTCATCCACAGGTCCTTCGGCTTGGCGTAATGAACACTTTACTTTCACATCGAGATGTTCCCCCTCAGAGAAAGCCCAAAAACCCCAGGCACGGGGACACTCCGCCGAAGCCTTCCAGAACGGAGAAATTTCGGTTTGGTCTGGAATATGAAACACTTTCGGAGTGAGTTCGGCGACCCCGGCACCCTCGTCTGTTTCAAGTTCACTCGCTGAAATCGTAATTTCCTCTCCTTGCGGAAGGCGGCAGGTGTAGTTCGACGCACTTCCCGAAGCCACCTGAACCCGTGCATCTTTCGGGATAAGCGCGACATCACCGAGATTGTCGCCTTCCAAGCCAACCCATTGGTCGCGAAGCACACGAGCCGTCTTTTCTGGCTCGAAAACAGCCTGGGCTAACTTCGCTGCAGAGGGACTTCGCGGCGTGAACACGTCAATCACTTCGCGCGCCATTTCATCTTCATGACGCGCTACAAACGTAAATTCCGCATCGCAAAGCTGCCCCTTACGCTCCAACCAACCCTGATTCAGGCGAATCGGGACAAAACCTAGAAAAGCTCCATCCTCATCCACATCGCACAAAGTTCCATTGCAGGTCACAACCGAATCGGGGGGACTGACCGTTCCTACCACAAACGTAAATCCAATGGGCATCGACAATTCCTCCGCCTCGACAGGGCGAACCACATGAATCGTAACGGCTTGTGCGCCGAAGGTGTAAAAGAAAAAGACACAAATCAAAGTTCGTCGCACGATAGAACTTACAGCCAAGTCAGCATGAACGCCAAGAGAGAATAAACTTCTTACGAGACGTCCACTGAAGCTCGCCTTCGGAACCGCGCGATCCGCTTCTTCGATCTTGAAATTCGCGCCGGTCAGCAAGCTGATTTGCGATCCATTGGATCCTTATTTGCAACTGCAGAAAATTTTGATTCGTTTTTTGAGATCGGGATATTCCTTCGACACCACGAAGTGTGTCATCTGCGCAAACTTTGAGCAATTTCTTCTCGTTGTGAACACATTCCAATGAAGTGAAATTCAATTGCGGAGGGGTTTAAAAAAACCGATATTGACTTTCATAATTAACTTAATGTGAACTCTTTAGATCTCACTAAAGGAAGGCGGCACAGGAGCATCTTCATCCTCATTTGACACCTCTTTCCAAGTGCCTCATAATCTGTTTTGTATTTTTCATGAGAACCGAAGCATCTTCGATCATGACACGAGGTTTGGCAAGGTTCCATCCGGCTCCCCGAGCAGACTGGATGGAAGTGATGGATTCAGATTGGAATGACTGGAAATGGCAACTCAAGCATCGCTTGACGACGCTAGAAGATTTGGAAAGCCGTCTGGTCCTTTCTTCAGCGGAGCGGGCGGGTATTCGCCTATCGGGAACAAAACTTTCCTTGGGAATCACACCCCACTTTTTTTCTCTGATCGACAAGAAAAACCCGCATTGTCCCATTCGCAAGCAAGTGATTCCAACCATCGACGAGAGCTATGTCGATCCTTCCGAAATGCTCGATCCCGTCGGGGAAGACACGACTTCTCCTGTGCCCGGCCTGGTGCACCGTTATCCGGATCGGGTGCTTCTTCTCGTAACGGACCGATGCGCTTCCTATTGTCGTTATTGCACGCGCAGTCGGCTCGTGAGCGGAGCCAGCGGCTATGATTTCCATCCGGAACTCGATCGGGCCATCGATTATCTCAAATCCCACACCGAAATTCGGGACGTGCTTCTTTCCGGCGGCGATCCCCTTTTGTTGAGCGATGAAAAACTGGACCACCTGCTTGGCCGTCTTCGAGCCATTCCTCATCTTGAATTTTTGCGTATCGGATCTCGAATTCCCATTTTCCTGCCGCAACGCATCACACCTCAACTCTGCGGCATCTTGAAACGACATCATCCTCTCTGGATGAGCATTCATACCAATCATCCGAGGGAACTCACCACGGAAGTGCACCAGGCACTTGGACGCCTGGCCGATTCAGGCATTCCGCTTGGCAACCAAAGCGTCCTGCTCCAAGGCGTCAATGACGATGTGGAAACGATGAAGGAACTCGTCCAGAAATTGCTGTTTTGTCGTGTTCGACCTTACTATCTTTACCAATGCGATCTGATCCACGGCGCAAAGCACTTGCGTTCAATCGTAAGCAAAGGATTGGAAATCATCGAGGGACTGCGAGGATTTACTTCCGGTTACGCTGTTCCGCAGTTCGTGATTGACGCGCCAGGGGGAGGAGGAAAAGTGCCGATCAATCCTGATTATGTCATTTACAAGGACGAGGAACGGGTTGTGTTTCGAAACTTCCAAGGAAAAGTTTTTGAATATCCAGAACCATCGGGATCTGCGGTCAAGCCTCCGAATCTTTCAGTTCCGGATTACGATGTCGTCTCCTATAGCTGAGAATGGTGGGCGATGAGGGATTCGAACCCCCGGCGGCCTGCGTGTAAAGCAGGTGCTCTACCACTGAGCTAATCGCCCTTTGGACCCCTGAAGACTTTGCGCTGCACATGGAGGGACTGTCAGAAGGATCATGGCGTGAATTTACTCGGTGAGCGAGTTTTTTTATTATAGGGAAAAGAGATCCATCGTCATTTCAGATGGAGCCTGACTTTCTATTTTTATTTTTTATCGTCAGACAGGCAGCCTAACTGTATAAATTCTTGTGAGATTCCATGAAGATTGACGAAAAAAAGAAACCCATCGTCAAAACCATTTCGATTGTTGTGATCATGGTTTCATTGTCCACGATATTCCTGAATCAATGTCACTTCCAGCCCAGAATGAACCTTCGACCGTACCAGGGGCTCGGCTACGGCATGGCCATCGAGACTTCGAAACTTCTGAACAAGAAGGGCCAGATTGCTGTCATCTATCTTGATGGATCAGAATTAAACATCAAACCGTTCAAGGTTCAGATGGCCACTTTCTTCACCACCTTGAAAGAAGAAAGCAACATCACTGTGGCCTATGAAGAAAAAATCTCTCCGAAATCCCTACCACGTGGATTGGGATCGAATATAGATTCCAAGCTTTATTTCAAAATATTGGAACAACACCCCAATCTCTCCGCCATTGTATCGTTCCTCGGGCCGCCGCAGCTGACAGATGAAGATTGGAGTAAAATCCCCCAGGAAATTCCGAAGATGATCATCTACAGCGTCACCGCTCATGGCCTTAAAAAATTATTTAACGAGCAAATCGTGCAAATAGCCATTGTCAATAACAGTCTTCGCATCGAAGGGACAACCCATAAAAAACTTCCCGATATTTTCGACTATTACTACAAAGTCGTGACGGAAAAAGAATTGACGGATTAGGTCGATCTCCCTCCGGCTTCCAAAGATTCACAACGTCAAAAAAAAAGGAGCTGATCCTTTCGGACCAGCTCCTCTTGAAATAAACCCCGGCAGCAACCTACTCTCGCGGAAGCTATACAACCACTACCATCGGTAATTCTGCGTTTGACTGCCGTGTTCGGGATGGGAACGGGTCGGGCCACAGATGTTAGCCACCGGGAAATTCTTGCGCGCTTGCACGCGTGCTCGAAGTTGAAGGATCGACAGCGGGACGATCCTTCAAACGAACAAATTTTAATATTCAGTAATCTTGCCGAGCATGGTTCATCCATGCTTCGACTGCGGTGATTTTTATCACCGCTGTTGAGGTAACCACAACAAGCGCCAAGAGATAAACGATCAAAACATGGCGTTTGAAGTTGGTTTTTGAATCAAGCCTCACGGCATATTAGTACCAGTAAGCTGAACGCATTGCTGCGCTTATACATCTGGCCTATCAACCCTGTAGTCTTCAGGGTGCCTTTAGCCCCTTGCGGGGTGGGAGATCTTATCTTGGGATGAGCTTGGCGCTTAGATGCTTTCAGCGCTTATCTCTTCCGGACATAGCTACTCTGCTCTGCCTCTGACGAGACAACAGAAACACCAGCGGTCCGTCACTTCCGGTCCTCTCGTACTAGGAAGTGAACCCCTCAAATCTCCTGCGCCCATGGCGGATAAGGACCGAACTGTCTCACGACGTTCTGAACCCAGCTCGCGTACCGCTTTAACCGGCGAACAGCCGGACCCTTGGGACCTTCTCCAGCCCCAGGATGCGATGAGCCGACATCGAGGTGCCAAACCGGTTCGTCGATATGAACTCTTGGAACCGATAAGCCTGTTATCCCCGGCGTACCTTTTGTTCGATGAGCGATGGCGATTCCACATTCAACCACCGGATCACTTGGACCTACTTTCGTACCTGATCGACTTGTATGTCTCTCAGTTAAGCTCCCTTCTACCCATACGCTCGATGCATGATTGCCAACCATGCTGAGGGAACCTTCGTACTCCTCCGTTACTCTTTTGGAGGAAACCGCCCCAGTCAAACTGACCCGCTGCCAATGTCCATTCCCCGGATGACGGGCAAATGTTAGACGTCTCATACACGAAAGGTGGTGTTTCATCGTCGGCTCAGCATCCCCCGAAAGGGACACTTCAAAGCCTCCCACTTACGCTAAGTATCGAGTACGAAACATCAATAACAGCTTACAGTAAAGGTGCACGGGGTCTTTCCGTCCTGCCACGGGTATGCGGCATTTTCACCGCAATTACAACTTCGCCGAGATGACTGTGGAGACAGCGGTTCTTTCGTTACACGATTCGTGCAGGTCGGAACTTACCCGACAAGGAATTTCGCTACCTTAGGACCGTTATAGTTACGGCCGACATTCACGGGGACTTGGGCTCGAAGCTTCGCCTTGCGGCTAACCTCTTACCGTAATCTTTCCGCATTGGTCACGTGTCACTCCGTATACGTCGTCTTAACGACTTAGCACAGAGCTGTGTTTTTGTTAAACAGTCGCAGAACCCATTTCACTGCGGCCCAAACCGCCAACTATTGCTAATTAGCAGATGGGCGCCCCTTCTTCCGAAGTTACGGGGCTATTTTGCCGAGTTCCTTCACAGTCGTTCTCTCGCGCGCCTGAGAATATTCATCCCGTCTACCTGTGTCGGTTTGCGGTACGGGCACCTTAGTATACCCACGAGCTTTTCTCGGCACAGACTTCAATGATACGGCCTTGGCTTGCGCCTTGACCTCCGGATTTTCAACCCCTTGGTCATCTCTATCCATGCGTCCTTCGTGGTAAAATGTCGGCGGTCACGGAATATTAAACCGTGTGTGCATCGCTTACGCCTTCCGGCCTCAGCTTAGCTCCCGACTAACCCTGGGCGGACGAGCCTTCCCCAGGAAACCTTAGACTTACGGCGGGTGGGATTTCAACCCACCTTATCGCTACTCATGTCTGCATTCTCACTTCTGAATCCTCCACGTTCAGTTACCTTCCTGCTTCACAGGATTCAGAACGCTCCCCTACCATGCACCCCTTGCGGGGGCATCCGAAGCTTCGGTATACAATTTAATCGCCAATCATTTTCGGCGCAGAATCGCTCGATGAGTCAGCTATTACGCACTGTTTAAATGATGGCTGCCTCTAAGCCAACATCCTCACTGTCTAAGCAACTCCACATCCTTTCCACTTAATTGTATTTTGGCACCTTAGCTGTCGGTCTGGGCTGATGCCCTCTCGGCTACGAAGCTTATCCCTCGCAGCCTGACTTCCGTGCTTCACCGCATGGCATTCGGAGTTTGATTGGATTCAGTACCCCGGTGGGGGCCTTAGTCCATTCAGTGCTCTACCTCCATACGTCAGCGCACGAAGCTATACCTCAATATATTTCGGGGAGAACCAGCTATCACGGGGTTTGATTAGTCTTTCGCTCCTACCCTCAGTTCATCTCAGAAGTTTTCAACCTTCACGAGTTCGGACCTCCATCCCATGTTACTGGGACTTCATCCTGACCAAGGGTAGATCACCTCCGCTTCGGGTCTATTGCCAGCAACTTAATCGCCCATTTCGGACTCGCTTTCGCTTCGCCTCCACCCCAGTAGGGCTTAGGCTTGCCACGGACAATAACTCGCAGACTCATTATGCAAAAGGCACGCCGTCACCCTCAAAAGAGGGCTCCGACACCTTGTAAGCAGTGGGTTTCAGGTTCTATTTCACTCCCTTCATAAGGGTTCTTTTCGCCTTTCCCTCGCGGTACTAGTTCACTATCGGTCGCCAATTAGTATTTAGGCTTGCGCCGTGGTCGGCGCGGATTCGTACAGGGTTTCCAGTGTCCCGTACTACTCAGGGTACCCCTAGGCGGTTTTCGGTTTTCACTTACGGGTCTCTCACCCTCTATGGAACGGTTTTCCAGCCGTTTCAGTTAACCTACAACCTGCCACATCGGGGCCCTACAACCCCACCGGATAAATCCAGTGGTTTGGCCTGTTCCCGTTTCGCTCGCCACTACTCAGGGAATCGAACTCTCTTTATTTTCCTGCGGATACTGAGATGTTTCACTTCTCCGCGTTTTGCCTCCTTGAACTATGAATTCATTCAAGGATATCCCGGCGTTCCCCGGGATGGGTTTCCCCATTCGGACATCCACGGATCAAAGCGTGCTTGCCGCTCCCCGTGGCTTATCGCAACTTACTGCGTCCTTCATCGCCTATTGGCACCAAGGCATCCACCCAAAGCTCTTAGTAGCTTGATTTAAACCTCGTCCCAAATCACTTGCGTGACTCGGGAAAATTTGGTTCGCCTGTCTGATGTCTATTCTCTCAGCGCTTGTTGTAGTTACCCACAACAATTACTGAATATGTCAAAGAACGTCAGTTCGACTTGTTGGATCGAACCGAAAATTTTAATTCGAAATCTGTCTCATTCCGATTGCAAAGTGGTGGAGGCAAGGGGATTCGAACCCCTGACCTACAGCTTGCAAAGCTGCCGCTCTACCAACTGAGCTATGCCCCCAAGTATGGTGGGCGTGGCTGGAATCGAACCAGCGACCCTGCGCTTATCAAGCGCATGCTCTAACCAGCTGAGCTACACGCCCGCTTCAGAAGCCGTCAGCTCTTTTGCCATCAGCCATCAACGAACTTCACGAAGGGCTGACAGCCATAAGGCTGCGCTTCTTTTGTGGCTTGTAGCTTTTAAGCTTACAGCTTTGTCTGTCGCAAAGATTGAATTGTGCGATACGTTCAACAAGTTTTTCGACCGTAACATTGGAAACAAAAGTTTCCTTGTTTACTCCTTAGAAAGGAGGTGATCCAGCCGCAGGTTCCCCTACGGCTACCTTGTTACGACTTCACCCCAGTCACCGATCTAGCCTTAGGCGGCTGCCTCCTTGCGGTTAGCGTACCGACTTCGGGCTCTCCCGGCTTCCATGGTGTGACGGGCGGTGTGTACAAGGCCCGGGAACGTATTCACGGCGCCGTAGCTGATGCGCCATTACTAGCGATTCCAGCTTCATGTAGGCGAGTTGCAGCCTACAATCTGAACTGAGCCCAGTTTTCTGGGATTGGCTCCCCCTCGCGGGTTGGCTTCCCTCTGTACTGGGCATTGTAGCACGTGTGCAGCCCTGGCCGTAAGGACCATACTGACTTGACGTCATCCCCACCTTCCTCCCCGTTATGCAGGGCAGTCTGACCAGAGTGCTCCCGATTTCTCGGGGTGGCAACAGGTCACAGGGGTTGCGCTCGTTACCGGACTTAACCGAACACCTCACGGCACGAGCTGACGACAGCCATGCAGCACCTGTGTACGCTGGTATTGCTACCTCGTCCCACTTTCATGGTTCTACTACGTACATGTCAAGGCCAGGTAAGGTTCTTCGCGTTGCATCGAATTAAGCCACATGCTCCACCGCTTGTGCGGGCCCCCGTCAATTTCTTTGAGTTTTAATCTTGCGACCGTACTCCCCAGGCGGCGCATTTAACGCGTTAGCTACGAGACGAAAGGGGTCGAATCCTCCCACCTCAAATGCGCACCGTTTACGGCCAGGACTACCGGGGTATCTAATCCCGTTTGCTCCCCTGGCTTTCGTGCCTCAGTGTCAGGTTCTGTCCAGCGACTCGCTTTCGCCTCTGGTGTTCCTCTCGATATCTACGCATTTCACTGCTACACCGAGAATTCCAGTCACCTTTCCAGACCTCGAGCGATGCAGTTTCGAATGCCATTCCGGAGTTAGGCTCCGGGATTTCACACCCGACTTGCATCACCACCTACGCACCCTTTACGCCCAATAAATCCGAACAACGCTTGGCACCTCTGTATTACCGCGGCTGCTGGCACAGAGTTAGCCGTGCCTTCCTCTCCTGGTACTATCAGTCCCGAACGTATTGCGTTCGGGATTTTGTTCCCAGGTGACAGGGGTTTACGAACCGAAGTCCTTCATCCCCCACGCGGCGTCGCTCCTTCAGGGTTTCCCCCATTGAGAAAAATTCTCGACTGCTGCCACCCGTAGGTGTCTGGGCCGTGTCTCAGTCCCAGTGTGGCTGGTCGTCCTCTCAGACCAGCTACCCGTAAGCCTTGGTGAGCCGTTACCTCACCAACTAGCTGATAGGCCGCGGGCTCCTCATCCTGCGCCAGGCCTTGCGGTCCCCAGCTTTGGTTAAGAATCCTACGACTCCAAACCACATGCGGTATTAGCTCCGCTTTCGCGGAGTTATCCCCCACAAGATGATAGATTACCCACGTGTTACGCACCCTTTCGCCACTCAAACTTTTCAACTATTGCTAATTGAAAAATTCGCGTTCGACTTGCATGTCTTATCCACGCCGCCAGCGTTCGTTCTGAGCCAGAATCAAACTCTCCGTAAAAAACTTGCGACCTTCGATTTCTCTCAGGTCAAAGTTTCGAGTAGTTTGTTACTGATTTTGTCATTTTTGATCCGCCGAAGCGGATCGCCATGACTTCTATTTGGGAGTGTCCTCATTCGACAAGCGAACGAGGATACTCAAACTCATTGACGTATCGCACAATCCAATCTTTGCGTCTCTTTCATCCCGTGTCGCTCGCGCGCCATAGGACGTCAGATTTCGTTTTCAGAGAACAAGCGTCCCAGCGTTGTTTCATTACGAAACTGCTTTGAGACGCCCAGAAAAGCTTCACTGACGTGAGCTGCTTTTCAAATTAAGGGAGTGACACCATAGTGAATGTCTGAGCCAGCGTCAATCCCCTTTTTGTTTTTTTCGCATCTTTTTTGCATTTTTTTTCAGCGTTCCATTTTACCTCTGAAAATCACGATCAAGCGGACAACAAAAAAATCGAAATCACAAGAGATCCGAAAGTTTTTCTAAAAAAATCATCCCTTTTTACACTACCGCAACTGAACCGTCGCACCTGATTGAGCACCACTCTCCAGAGACAGTTTGAACCAGCCGAACCAAGGCCTTCCAAGTGGTTGAGTCAAAATGTCGCAACTTGTTCTTGATCAATACGTTAGATGGGCGCTTCTTGGGATTGATCTGGAGCAGACCTGCTGGGGGGATCCGATCCTTAACGACGCCGTTTCATGGCCTGACGCATTTCGCGTTCGGTATCGCGTTTTTTGATGTCTTCGCGACGATCCATGTGTGTTTTACCTTCGCATACTGCGAGGAGCACCTTCGCAAACCCCCGGTTGTTGAAATAGATCTTCAGAGGGATCAGTGCGCGGCCTTTGATATCGGAAAAAGATTTGAGTTTTTCAATTTCCGACTTTTTGAGCAGGAGTTTTCGAAAACGTTTTGGATCATGGTTGTTGCGATTTCCCTGTGCGTACTCGTCGATGTGCGATCCGATTAGCCATACCTCGTCTTTATCCACCTTGCCGAAAGCGCCGATGAGACTCGCTTTACCGAGGCGGATGGATTTCACCTCGGTTCCCGTCAGTACAATGCCAGCTTCATAGGTCTCCAGAACCAGGAAGTCGTGGCGAGCCTTTCGATTGAGAATTTCTTTCGTATCCATACCAACAAAAAAGGCCGGCCACAGGGCCGGCCTCGATGCCAGAAATAAGGGTCTATTTTTTCTTCTTTGCCGGCTTGCCACTCGTGACAGGCTCCTCGGGCGGCAATTCGTAGTCCAGTTTGCCTTCTGCGATTTCCTTGAGAGCGACATCCATGAAGGACATCCGCGCATCAGCCGCGACAAGCGCCTTATGTCCCTGCCCCAGTTGACGCACACGCTGCGAAACCATGTTGACGAGGATGTTCGGATTCTTCACGTTCTTGAGCGCTTCAGCGAGAAATTGATTGTTCATAAAAACTTACTTCGCGAGGGCATTGAGCTTGGTCATGAGGCGGGATTTATGACGACGCGCCACGTTGAAATGAATCACTCGGTTCTTTACAGCTCGATCCATCCACGAAATCACATGACGGCCCTGCTCGCGAGCTTTCGCTGCATCGGTCTTAGAAAGCTGCAGGAAAGCCTTCAATCCGGAACGAATTTTGGTTTTCACTGCCTGGTTGCGAAGACGTTTGCGTTCGCTGGCGCGAGCTTGTTTTTCTGCGGATTTTGCTTTCGGCATACGAATGGGTGAATTAAAGAATCCAATGATTGTGAGAAGGACTGCCCAAGGCTCTCATTGCCCCAAAGCAAAACCCTACTCCTAGGAACACACCATTGTGCGGATTTTTTTAATCAAAGCAATTAAATTTTTGATTGCTCTTTTCCTACTACCCGCTCTTCCCATTCTGGTGGAAGCGATATGGAAACATGCCACGAGCCTCAACGAGCGCATGCTGTTTCTTGAAAACGCACTCAGCCTCTGTCTTGGTGGAATTGCCATCTGGATCATGTTCGCATTACTCTTCCGATTGCCCACGCGCATCTATGTTTTCGCTCACGAGCTAACCCACGCGCTTTTCATCAAGCTCTGCGGAGGAAAAGTAAAAAAGATTGCGGTAAAACGGGATCGCGGTTACGTCATCTCCGACCGTTCCAATTTTCTCATCACGCTCGCTCCCTACCTTTTCCCGTTCTACGCCATCCTTCTCGGAGCGTTCAGCATGCTTTTTCACTGGATCTATTCCAACTCAATCACCCTCGGAATCACATGGGTGCTCATCGGATTTTGTCTCGGTTACCACTGGACCATGACCGGCCGCATGATGGTCACTCGCCAGACCGATTTTTCCTCGCAGGGTTATATTTTTTCTTTTGTCCTCATCCTCCTCATTAACTTAAGTTCCATCCTTCTGCTGCTCTGGATCCTGCCCAGCCCGAAGGGATTCGAACGTAAGTTCGTGAATCTCAGTCATGAATTCCGAGAATCTTACCTCGCTACATGGGATTTTCTGAGCCATGTTCCTAAGTTGTTCTCAAAGAACATCCATCCAAAATAAAAAAAGGGCTTGTCTTAGTCCTACCGGCTTCGTACCACTGATCCATCACAGTATGAAATTTTCTGAGATCATCAATCCAAGTCAAATCATACTGGATCTCCTCGCCACCGACCGATGGGTGGCCATCGACGCACTCGTGAACCATCTCGTCGCGGAAAAACGCATTCCTGAGGCTCAGAAGGATACCGTTCTCCAAGCCGTCAAAAACCGCGAAAAAACCATGAGCACCGGCATCGGCTTTGGAATCGCGATCCCCCACGCCTCGACGGATGCGATCACTCAGGTTACTGCCGTCTTCGCGCGCTCTTCGACGGGAATCAATTTCGATTCGCTCGACAATCAGCTTGTGAAACTCGTTGTCCTTTTTCTCGTCCCTGCCGGTCAATATCAGCAGCATCTCAAGACTCTCGCCAGCATTTCGCGGTTCCTCAACGATCGCGATTTTCGCGAAAAGGCGGAGCAGGCGCAAACAGCGGACGAAATTTATCAGCTTGTTGTGCAGCGAGAGCAGTAAAAAGCTGGCCGGCGTTCAACCGTCCGGTTATCCGTAGCCATGAAGCCGACCTTTGCTTTAGATCGCGTGACTTGCTAATCTTTTCGGCTTTCATGATCGATTCCCCAAGAGCGCTCATCGATGTTCGCGAACGACTCGCTGTGGCATTGCGTCAAGCCGTTCAGCAGTTCCAATCGTCCGATCCCAACGTTGCTCTTTCAGTCACCCCTTGCCAGGATCTTCGCTTTGGCGACTACCAGAGCAGCGCTGCCATGCTGATTGCAAAGTCGACGCAACAAAATCCGCGAGAACTGGCGCGTTTGATCATCAACAAGCTCGAGGTGTCAGATAGTTGCGACAAGGTTGAAATTGCGGGTCCCGGCTTTATTAATTTTCATCTCAGATCTGATTTTGTGTCGGAACAACTCAGTGTCATTTCAGCTGATCCAAATACAGGCGCTCGCAAGGTTGGAACTCCCACAACCATCGTCATCGATTTCTCCAGTCCAAACATCGCAAAATCGATGCACGTCGGTCACATCCGTTCCACGTTCCTTGGCAATGCGCTAGCGCGTATCACCCGGGCCGTGGGCCACCATGTGATCACCGTCAATCACTTGGGCGACTGGGGCACGCAATTCGGCAAATTAATTTACGGCTATCAACATTTTCTCGACAAGAAAATGCTCGCGGCCAGTCCCATTGCCGAATTCGAACGCCTTTATAAAGAAACCAACACCCTGTCGGAAAAGGATCCGAATATTTTACAAGGAGTGCGCCAAGAACTCGTGAAACTCCAATCGGGTGATCCCGAGAATCTGCGCATCTGGAAGGAGATTTCCATTCAATCACTCCAGGAATTTCAACAGACCTACCAGCGACTCGATATTCGGTTCGATCATGAACTTGGCGAAAGCTTCTACAATCCGCAGCTCCCCCATGTCGTTGAAGAACTTAAGAAACTTGGAATCGCCCGCGAAAGTGAGGGGGCAATCTGCATCTTCTTTGAGAATGATCCTGCTCTCGCGAAAACGGCGCCCATGATCATTCAAAAGGCCGACGGTGGATTTCTCTATGCCACCACCGATCTTGCCGCGTTTCGATACCGGGCGGACCAGTGGAAAGCAAACCAGATTCTTTATGTCACAGATGCACGCCAGCAGCTTCATTTCAAACAGCTCAGGACGGCGGCAACTCAATGGTTCTGCGCCCTGAATAAACCCGCACCTGAACTGCAGCACATCATTTTCGGGAGCATTCTTGGCCCGGACAAAAAGCCGATCAAAACTCGCTCAGGAGAACCCATTAAATTAAAGGATCTGCTCGACGAAGCGGAATCTCGGGCAATGAAGCTTGTGGAGACAAAGAATCCTGAACTGACAGAGGCGGAGAAGAAGCAAGCGGCACGCGTCATCGGACTCGGAGCGCTCAAATATGCTGATCTTTGCCAAAACCGCGATCTCGACTACACTTTCGATTGGGACAAGCTTCTCGCACTCCAAGGAAACACGGCGCCTTACCTCATCTATGCGTACGTGCGCATCCAATCCATCTTCCGCAAGGAGGACGCCAAAATCCTCGGGGGAAAATTTCAGCTTGGGACGCCTGAAGAAACGGCTCTCGGCAAGCATCTCATCCAATTCGGCGATACGTTACATGCGATCCTCAAGGAATATCGTCCTCACCTCCTGACAAACTACCTCTACGATCTCGCCGTAAAATTCAGCAAATTTTACGAAAATTGCCCAGTCCTCAAAGCCGAGGAACCGGTGCGTTCTTCACGGCTTGCATTATGCCATCTCACAGCGCGCACGTTGAAAAAAGGACTCGATCTTCTCGGAATTGAAACACTTGAGAAGATGTGAAGCAGTTAAAACTGCTGCGTGCCTTCGACGACGGATATCCGACCCTTGGGGAGTGTTTCTACGGAGTTTGTGTCTTTGCGTAAACTTCCGTTTGTGTGTGGAAAATCTGGCGAATGATGTCTTCGATCGGCACCTCTTCAATATTGATGTCTTCGATGGTATAACGCGTGAACATCTCGCGGCAAACGGCTGCAACCTGCGCGCGAGGCACTTTCAACTGGATCGAGCCCGCCTTCTTCTCCAACACCTCCCCCATCTGCGCCAATGCCTCGTCCGCAGGAAGTTCCTTGCAGATGAAATGAAGGATTTTATGGCCAGCGAAACGATTGACGATTTCTGAAAGTTTCCCATCAAAGAAGATTTTCCCATGGTCGATAATGATCACGCGCTCACAGAGTTCCTCAATATCCATCATGTAATGGCTCGTGAGTAAAATCGTGACCTTGTGAACACGATTGTATTCTCGAATAAATTCACGAACCTTCTTCTGACTCACGACATCCAAGCCGATCGTAGGCTCGTCCAAGAGGAGGACCCGTGGCGAGTGCAAGAGTGAAGCAATCAATTCCATCTTCATGCGCTCGCCGAGTGAAAGTTCACGAACCATCACGTTTAGCTTGTCCTCCACATCAAGGAGCTTTGAGAGTTCGTCGAGCTTGCGATTAAATGTGGCTCTTTCTATCCCATAGATCTCCCGGTTGAGATCAAAGGAATCCTTGGCGGGAAGGTCCCACCAAAGTTGGTTTTTTTGCCCCATCACAAGGGAGAATTGTCGCCGATAGTCGTTTTTTCGTTCCCATGGAGTGAACCCCAGAACTTTTGCCTGACCGGAGCTCGGAAAAAGCAACCCGGAGAGCATTTTGAGCACGGTGGTTTTGCCCGCACCGTTGGGTCCCAGGAAACCCACAAGCTCGCCTTCCTGAATCGTGAACGTGATATTGGAAGCCGCACGCGTTTCGGTAAATTCACGACGAAACAAACCGTACACCGAACCCCAAAATCCATGACGTTTTTGATACGTGCGGAAAGTTTTTGTCAGTTGATTTGCTTCGATTGCGGCCATTACGCGCGAAACGTAACCCTCTCCGTCGGCGAAAACAAGACGTGATCTGCTCGTCAGGACACAAAGATGAACTTAAAATGAAATGCACCCATCGAAAGCGCAAACCTGATTGATGCCCATGAAAAAATCTCCATCATCCAAACTGATTACAACGCTTCAATTGAGCCCGCATCCGGAGGGAGGATTCTTTCGCGAAACGTACCGTGCGAAACAAAAGATTGCGACTTGCCGGGGTGATCGAAGCGCATCGACCTCCATTCTCTTTCTTCTTGCGTGTGGTCATCGCTCACGCTTGCACCGAATCCAATCTGATGAACAATGGCATTTTTATCTCGGTGGCCCTCTGAAAATCATCGAAATCGATTCAAAAGGAAGAGTTTGCCAAACCATCCTCGGTCCCGATTTGAACCGCGGCCAAGTCCTGCAGCATGTCGTTCCCGCGGGACGATGGTTTGGCGCCATTCCGGCGCCACGTGCCCGATGGAGCCTTGTGGGGTGCACCGTCGCGCCCGGATTTGATTTCAAGGACTTCGAGTTAGGAAATCGAGATGAACTTCTACGCGCCTATCCCCATTGCCGCTGCTGGATTCTCAAACTGACTTGATCAGAGGAGAAGCCTTCCGATGATTCGCAGAACCCGGGCACGCTGGAACTTTATGAACTCAGAATGGAATAAATCTTGTCGCGCAGTTCCGTATAACGAAAAGGTTTTTGAATAAAGCCTGCGATATTGCGGCCTGCAAAAATATCCATCACGTCGTCCTCGCTATAACCGCTCATGACGAGCACCCGGGCGTCGGGCCTGATCCGACGCAGCTCATGGTAGAGTTCTTCTCCGTTCATGTTGGGCATCACCATGTCCAAGAGCACCAGGTCAACCTCCTTATGACGAGATTTGAAGAGATCGATAGCTTCCTTGCCGCTTCCGGCCATGAGCACGCGGAAACCGAGATTTTTCAGACTGTTGTTGATGACGGAGCGCACATTCTCCTCGTCATCGACAAGCAGAAGGGTTCCTTTTCCATGCCAGGAATCCTTAGGCACAAGACGGGTGGGAACAGCGCCCTCTTTCGCCTGGGAGGGAGGGAGGAGAACCCGAAAGGTGGATCCTTTGCCTTCTTCGCTCAGGACGACAAGGGCCCCCTTGTGCACGCGCACGATGCCGTACACAGCAGGCAGGCCGAGACCGCGCCCGATGAATTTTCGTGAAAAGAAAGGCTCGAACAGCTGGCGTCGCGTCGTCTCGTCCATGCCGCATCCATTGTCGCGCACCTCGATATAGACGTAATTGCCTTCAGGCAGGTCGGCGCCTCCGTAACTCTTGGCAAGATAAACGCGGTCAGCCTTCACGACGCCCGTTGTGACCGTGATCACGCCTTCATCGCTTTCGGTCAATTCAATCGCTTCGCACGCATTGCGAAGAAGATTCAAGATCATCTGGCGCAGCTGCGAAACATCGACGTCAACCCGCGGCAACTCGTCCGCATAGCGTGTCGTCACATTGATCGATTTCGACATTGAAAACTGAAACATCTCCGAAGTCTCTTGAACGATCATGCTGACATCCAGCGGTTGCAGCACCAGCTTTCCCTTGCCAGAATAAGCAAGAAGTTGTTTGCACAAATCGGCAGCCCGATAGCTCGAGCTCTTCATCTGATGGAGCGCGTTTTGGATTTCTTTGCTGACTCGCGGCGTCCCGAGGATGAATTCCGTATTGCCGATGATGACCGTGAGGATGTTATTGAAATGGTGCGCAATGCCTCCTGCCAGAATCGCAATACTTTCCAGATTGTGATGTTGAAGCTGTTGACTGCGCGTTTGCTCGAGCTCCAACCTAAGCCGGTGCCGGTCAATCGCATGGCACAGGGAATAAACCAGAAGACGTGGGTCGATCTGATCCTTGAACAAATGATCTTCCGCCCCATTTTGCAATGATTCCAAAATCAGCTTTCGATCACGGTTGCCGGTCAAGACGACAATGGGAATGAGAGGAGCTGCCGTGCTGATCTTGAACAGGGCATCGAGCCCATTGCTCCCGGGCAGTTCCAGATCAAGAATGACGACATCAAAAATCTGAGCGCTTAATTGCTGAAGCCCGTCTTCAAGAGTCACGGACTCCGTGATCTGAAATTGCACTTCGCCGGTCTGGGTCAATGCCTCGCGAACAAGATGAATGTCGGCGGGATTATTTTCGACCAGCAGCAGTCGAAACGAGTTTTGTGCGTCCGTAAAACATGAAGGACCCGAAATCATGAAAAATCCTCTGCATTCATTCATAACGGCGAGCTGGATGCCCACCGATCAAGAAAGAAAATCAATTTAGCAGCATGTTGAGAAAATAACAACGGTCGCGTTATTGCCTCATTTGGCTCCCCTCGACCACACGTGAACTAGGCCGTCAGCCAGAAAAGCTTCTGGCATTTCGTTTGGATCTTCGCGCTCGGAATTTCCCCGCGATTGAGAAGCTCTGCAATCCTCGCCTCTTTTTCTCGCCCTTGGACAAGAAACCACACATTTCGGGCTGCATTCAAACAGGGATAGGTAAGAGTCACACGCATGCTCTTCATCTGCGGCACAAAACACGCGCTCGTGTAGAGAAATTTTTCCTGAAGGACGGGAGTTCCTGGAAAAAGAGATGCGGTATGTCCATCGGTTCCGAGCCCCAGCAAAATGAGATCGAATGCCGGGCGATTGCCCATCGCGCGGCGAAGCTCCGCTTCATACAGGCGCGCCGCTCCTTCCGCCTCCAGATCGAGATGCCACGAATGGAAATGTTGAGCGAACTCATTGTCTCCCGCAGCCAGGCTCTCGCGAATCATCTTTTCATTGCTGGCCGGATTCGTCGCAGGGACCCAACGCTCGTCGCCAAGCCACCATTCGATCCGTCCCCAGGGCAAATCCCCCTTGTGGGCCAAGGCATCATAAAATGGTTTCGGCGTGGAGCCACCGGACAGGGCCACATGCATGCGATCACGGCTGCGCAACGTATCATTCACGAGGGATTGAAACTCCTTGAGGAGAGCGTCCAGCCAAGCCGACGTGGTTGAGAACGTTTGTTTAGTAATCATAAATCGGCAACCATCCGCGGCCCTCCCGTTGAAGCAGTTGATTGGCCTCTTCTGGCCCAAGCGATCCTGCTCCGTAAGAAGGCAATTCCTTTATATTTTGCCCCATCCAGGCGGAACGAAGCCCGTCGACCAATCTCCACGCCTGTTCCACTTCATCCTTGCGGGTGAAGAGCGTCGATTCGCCCACCAACGCGTCCACCATGAGGCGTTCATACGCTTCGGGAAGATAGTCTTGAAAATCTTCACGATATCGAAAATCCATGTCGACGCGCTGAATGACGCTTTTGCCGGGAACCTTTCCGTTGAAATTGAGATGAATGCCTTCATTGGGTTGAATACGAATCCGCAAACTGTTGCGATGCAATCGCACACCACATACTGCCGCAAAAAGGACGCTCGGCGGACGGTTGAAAACGATATTAATCTCTGAAAATTGTTGCCTCATCGCCTTTCCCGTCCTGAGGTAAAAAGGCACACCTGCCCAACGCCAGTTGTCGACTTCCAACCGCAACGCGACGAAAGTCTCTGTCATGGAATCCGGGGCGACCCTCGATTCCCGCCGGTACGGACGAACTTTCCTTCCATCGATCATTCCCTCGCCATATTGCGCGCGGACACTTTTCTGAATAAGGGCTTCCTCAGATGAAAGAGGAATGGACTTCAAAACCTTCACTTTTTCATCACGAATCGCTTCAGCTTCGAGCGAGGCCGGAGGCTCCATCGCGATGAGGGTGAGGAGCTGAAAGAGATGGTTCTGCAGCATGTCACGCGCGGCACCCGTCGCGTCGTAGTAACCGCCACGATCCTCCACCCCAACCTTTTCAGCCACCGTGATTTGGACATTGTCGATGTATCTCCGGTTCCAGAGTGGCTCATAAATCGAATTGCCGAACCGGAAATAGAGGAGGTTCTGGACGGTCTCCTTCCCAAGATAATGATCGATGCGATAGATGTTTTGTTCCGGGAAAAAGCGTTGCAATGTCTGGTTAAGATGCTGGGCGCTCTTTAAATCCTCGCCAAATGGTTTCTCGACAATGACACGCGAGATACCAGCCGCATTTTCATCATATGCCAGATCTGCCCGGGCCAAATTCTCGGCGATTGTTTCGAAGTAGCTCGGGGCCGTCGCCATGTAAAACAAGTAGCGATTCTGAAACGCAGGCCGTTCCGGCAATGTTTTAAGGCGATCTGCGAGTTGCCGATATCCGACCGGGTCTGCGAGGTCTGCTTGATGATAATAAACATGCGACAGAAGACGATCCAGCATCTCCTTATCGACGGGCTTGCTATGAGAAAACTCTTCAACAGAAGCTCGGAGCTCTTCCCGAAATTCCTGATCTGTCTTGGGGCGCCGGGCAAAGCCTACGATGGCGCAACCATCCGCCAGACGGCCATGTTTCTGCAAATGATAGAAGGCAGGAATGATCTTACGATGGGTCAAATCTCCTGTTGCGCCAAAGATCACGATGGCGGTGGCCGGAGCCACCTGGTCTTCGGGCTCTAAGACACACACTTCATTGAATGAAGATTCCGTCATATGCTAAATCTCTAGCATTGTCCTAATCCTTCTCGCCATGCAATAGAATGTTAATCGCGTTCCATGAATCTGTTAGAAAAACATGGGGGCCTCGGAAAACTCCGTTCCTCACGATGGGAGGAAGAAAAGCTGAAAAGAGATTTATAAGTCGGACAATCTCTCGATGTTCTTCGTCCAATGCCTGGCCGAATCATCACTCAGGCGACCATAACCAAATCCGACATTCGCGATGCCGCATCCCAGGGCGTATCGCGCGGCGTCCGCCATCGATCGCTTGCCCAAAAGAGCAATCGCGAGGCCGGCACAAACCGAATCTCCCGAACCGGTCGCGTTTCCACTCACCATTCCGGGCAGGGATATGGACATGATTTTCTCGTCCCAACCGAGCCATGCAGGCTCGGAACCGCATGTCACCAGCACGGATCCGCAGCCGTGCTTGAGCATTTCTTGGATGCCCTGCTCGGGCGATAGCTTTGCCTTCAATGCCTCGGCCAATTCGCGATGGTTGACCTTTACAACCGCGGGCTTCATCTCCAATGCAGAAATCAACGCATCATTCTGCGCATCAAGAATCGCCGGAATGCCGCGCTTATTCGCCAAACGGATGAAGTCGCGATAGAGAGTCTGGGACATCCCTCGCGGAATCGAGCCGATGCACACCAGAAGGTCGCTCCGCGAAAGTAGCTCCTCAAATTTCGTGCGATATTTCTGTTCATCCGTTGACGCAACGGAACATGGCTCTTCCACGAGTTCAGTCACGAAACCGGACAGCCTGTCGATGAGAGTATGACAGCTTCGCGTAGGCACAGCCGTGCGGATGACATGAGCTGGAAGATCCTCCTCATGAAGCTTCTGTTGCACCCACTCCCCGGTTTCTCCGCCTAGGAACGTCAGGATTTCGGCCTTCGATCCCAAACGCCGGGCCGCGCGCGCACAATTCACTCCTTTTCCCGAAGGCAATGCCTCAACGATCTGAGCCCGGTTGACGTGATCCAACTTGAAGTGTTCAAACGTCCAGACACGTTGATAGGATGGAGATGGACCGACGACGAGGATCACAATCCACTCTTGATATCCTCAGAAGATCCAACGTTCAATCCACATTCATCATGGCCCGACCCTCTCACATTCCCCATCCGCGCGTTCCCTATGCCGACATGGAACGAACTTTGAATGCGCTTCGCTGGGGCAAACGGCGCCGAATCGCCGTGGTCTCAGGGTATTCTCTCTGGTCCTGGGAATACACGCCGCCATATCCTCATGCGCGGATTTTAATCTCGGCCGGTGTGCATGGTGACGAGCCTGCGCCCGTCGAGGCCGTTTGGCAATTGCTTCAAAAGCGTCCAGACTGGCTGCAGTCCTATGCAATCACCTTGTTTCCATGTCTGAATCCCTGGGGATATGAGCACAACACACGGTTGAACGAGCGAGGCCAGGACGTGAATCGTCTCTGGAATAGGAGATCGTCCGACGAAGTGTGTGCTGCCAAACGGGTACTGGGCGATCGGCAGTTCGACCTGACACTTTGCCTGCATGAGGATTACGATGCGGCGGGATTTTATCTTTACGAGGTGGCGAGAATGGCTCCCTTCATCGGAATCGAAGTCGTGCAACGGGTTTCGCGCATTCTTCCCATCGATCCGCGCCATCGCATCGAAAACAGGATCGCGCAAGGAGGAGTCGTGTTCAGGAATTTCAAATTGATCCGCAAACGCAAGTTTTGGCCGGAAGCCCTTTACCATGTCCAACATCACTCACCACGAACCCTGACAATTGAAACACCAACCCATTTTTCCATTCAAAAACGCGTTCGCGCCCATGTCGAAGCGCTCCATTCGTGTTTGCAAATTTTAAGGAACGTGGGGCCTGAAGTCGGGAAGTCCGGCTCTCCTGAATGAGGCCCGCGGAGTTTTCTCGCCCTCGTTGAAAGCATTCCATATCGCAAGACTTGCCACGGGTCTCGTCCCAGAGTACATTCCGTGGCATGTCCTACCGAATGCTTATCGGTGGCAAGCTTACTCACGCAGAGGACGGCGCAACCCGCAAGGTCGTGAATCCCTTCAATGGGAAAGTCGTCGCTGAAGTGCCTGAAGCGTCTTTGAATGATGTGGATGCTGCCGTCAGGGCGGCACGCAAGGCGTTTGATGGTGGCGACTGGCCCAATATGACAGCGCAACAACGAGGCCGCATCCTCTTTCGCATCGCCGAGCTTGTCCGAAAGAACCTTCCCAAACTCGCTCGCCTCGAGACATTGAATGTCGGAAAGCCCATCGTGGAATCTGAGTTCGACATGAACGATACGGCGACCTGTTACGAATATTATGGCGGCCTGGCTACGAAAATCACGGGCCTGACGGCGCCCGTCCCCGACAATGCGATTTCCATCACGTTGCGCGAACCTGTCGGCGTCTGCGCGCTGATCGTCCCATGGAATTACCCGCTCATGTTGGCGGCTTGGAAGCTTGCGCCCGCACTCGCCGCAGGCTGCACGGTCATTCTGAAGCCCGCGGAGCAAACACCGCTCACGACACTGGAATTTGGACGCCTTCTGCAGGAATTAAAACTTCCTCCGGGGGTGATCAACATCGTGCAGGGCGCCGGCGAAACCGTAGGTTCCGCTCTCGTCAATCACAAGGAGGTCGACAAAGTCGCCTTCACGGGCGGCACTGAAACAGGCCGCGCGATCATCAAGGGAGCTGCCGCATCGAATCTAAAAAAAGTGACACTCGAACTAGGCGGAAAATCTCCCAACATTTTTTTCGAAGACGCGGACCTGGAAGCCAGTGTGGATGGAGCTCTCTTTGGTCTTTTCATCAATCAGGGAGAAGTCTGCTCCGCGGGATCGCGCATCCTGGTCCAGCGTTCCCTTCACAAAAAATTCATGAAGCGGCTCCTTGAGAAAGCCAAACTCATCCGCCTCGGCGATCCGATGGATCGAAAGACCAAGATGGGACCGCTCGTCACCGAGGAACATCGCGATAAAGTTTTAAGCTATATCCAGATCGGCATCGAAGAAGGCGCGAAGCTGGTTGCCGGCGGCAAGGCTCCCAAATCAGCGGTGCTTCGCAAGGGATTCTACGTGGAACCAACCATCTTTGACGAAGTGAAGAACTCCATGCGCATCGCGCAAGAGGAAATTTTTGGCCCAGTTGTGGTTGTTATTCCGTTCAAGAACGAGGACGAGGCGGTCGCGATCGCCAATGACACGCCATACGGTCTGGCGGGAGCCGTCTGGTCACGGGATATTTTTCGCGCACTCCGGGTCGCTCGAAAGATCCGGGCCGGCATCATGTGGGTGAATACCATGCAGCCCTGCTACGTTGAAGCGCCGTGGGGCGGCTACAAACAAAGTGGGGCCGGACGCGAGCTGGGACCCCATGGCATCGACGAATATTTGGAGACCAAGCAGCTCCATATTAATTTAAACGAGAATCCCATCGGATGGTATTAGCGCGCCGTGTGACACTCTTGTGAATTTCCTTTGAAGCACGGGAACTTATTTCTGTTTTGGACACGTCGACTCGCGTTTCTGCTAAAGCGCTCTTCCATTTCTTACTATGCGCACCATTCATCTCCGCACTCCGATCCCGGGTCCTAAAAGCCAGAAATTGATGGGGGAACGTGAGAAACACGTCCCCAAGGCTGTTTTCCAGATCACGCCCATCTTCGCCGCGCAGGCGCACGACGCAACCTTGGAGGACGTCGATGGAAATCAGTTTCTCGATTTTGCCGGCGGACTCGGATGTTTGAACGCCGGACACACGCCCGAAGCGGTCGTCAAGGCCGTGCAGCAGCAAGCGGAAAAGTTCCTGCACACCTGTTTCCACGTCACGATGCATGAGCCGTACGTGCAGCTGGCTCGCAAGCTCAACGCGATCACGCCGGGGGATCACCCGAAAAAAACGCTCCTCGTTAATTCCGGCGCGGAAGCCGTAGAAAATGCGGTGAAGGTGGCGCGCTACTTCACGAAACGTCCCGCCATCGTAGCCTTCGAGCACGGGTATCATGGCCGCACCCTGCTCACCATGTCCCTCACCAGCAAAGTCAAGCCGTACAAATTCGGTTTTGGACCGTTTGCTCCGGAAATCTACCGCCTTCCTTACCCGTACAGCTACCGGCGTCCGGCAGGAATGAGCGAACCTGCTTTCGTCGCGTCGCTTCTCGATCATCTGCACGAATTTCTGAAGGCGCAAGTCGCGCCGGATTCGATCGCGGCCTTCATCGTGGAACTTGTGGTTGGCGAGGGCGGATTTGTGGCAATGCCCCCTGACTATGTGAAAGGCCTTGCGGAAGTCTGCCGCGAGCACAAGATTCTTCTGATCATCGATGAGGTTCAGACCGGTTTTGCGCGCACCGGGAAGATGTTCGCCTGCGAACATTACAATCTGGTGCCGGACCTGATGACCATGGCCAAGTCATTGGCGGGAGGATTACCCCTGGCCGCCGTGACGGGGCGCGCGGAGTTGATGGAATCGGTCCATGTGGCGGGACTCGGCGGCACCTATGGCGGCAATCCCATCGCATGCGTTGCAGCGCTGGCCAACATCGATCTGCTCGAGAAGAACCAGATGGCAAAGCGCGCCGGCGCTATCGGCAAACTGGTTCAAACCCGTCTTTTGGAATTTCAGAAAAAATGCGCCTGGGTGGGAGATGTCCGGGGGCTCGGCGCGATGCTCGGAATCGAACTTGTTCGTTCGAAGGAGACACGACAACCCCATCCTGAACTCGCCGCAGCCGTGGTGAAAAAATGCGCTGAACGAGGCCTGATCATTCTTTCAGCGGGGATTTACAGCAACGTCATCCGGACCTTGATGCCACTTTGCATCACCGACGAGCAGGTGAATGAAGGCTTGGATGTGCTGTGCGCCACATTGGCTGAAGGCGCGTCGGACTGAAATTGCAAGCTATTGCCCGCTAACATTGATCGTCGTTCCGACTGACGCCGTGCCGGGTGCTCCAAAATGGGCGCCTTCATTGATGGCAACACTTTGTACAAATGTGTTGAGAGCGACGTGGACCAGATTATCCAGGCGTTCCCATGGAGAGCGGGGCACCCATACAATGTCATGAGGCTGCAACATCACATCGCGCGTCTTCCCCGTCACAATGTCCTTGTAGGCGAGAACCGCCACTTTGGGCTCCGTCAAGCTGCCGCGGATCAATACAATGTGCTGAATATGGGCCACCGGCGCTGGACCACCCGCTGCCGCGATGGCGCCGATAAGGGAAATGGAATCGTGATAGGGGACCGAACTGGGCCGCACAACAGATCCCATGACATACACTTCCCTGCTTCGGATCGCAGGAAGTGAAATGAAGTCGCCATCCTTAAGATAAATATTCTGGCTCATATCCCCCTGCTTCAAAAGAGCCTCGAAATCGATGGGCACAAATTTGCTGTCCCGCACAAGGAAGGCGCGTGAAAGATCCGCCATCTCATCCTGCGCCGCGGTGGTCGATGAACTTTGAAGCGCATTCAACAAGCCCCCTGTGGCTATGCCGCCAGCTTGCGAGATCGCCTCAAGGAGCGTGGTCGGATGATCCAGGGGATAGATGCCCGGAGTCGTCACGCGGCCCATAATCCAAACACGCTGACTTTTTACCTGGGAGATCGAAATACTGACTTGGGGGGCGTTATACCATTTCCCGAGTTCCTTCTCTAAGGAGTCCTTCAGCTCAGGCAGAGTCAGACCGCGCGCACGAAATCCCGAGATATTTTGAAAATAGAGCTTCCCATCAGGAGTGATGAAAGTGGTCGATACCGAATTGGAAACCCCGACAACCTCAATCAAAAGCTCATCGCCGGAACCAAGCCGGTAAGGTTGATCAGAAGGTCTGAGCCATTCGCTGGGCACCTTGTTCTCAACCTTCACGGACGTAAATTGATTGCTGACATCATCCAGGGGCGCCGTGGCTGGGGATGGACCAGCATAGGGATCGAATTTGGATCCGTACGAAGAACAACCGACGATCCAGATGGAAATCAGGGTGGCACAGGCCAGTCCCATGACACGAAGAAAACGGTAGGGAAAAGTTTGCATAAGCTCACCTGGTCTGAGGAATCACCGGATGCACGGCGCTGCCGAGTTCCACGTTGTGACCCACCCATGCATTCACAGCACCTTGAACGAAAGCCTGAGTGGCTGTATCGAGCAGATCTTCAGCAATGCGCCAAGGACGGCTGCTCACATAAATAATATCCTGGGACTGGAGCAGCATGTCGGTCGCTTTTCCTTTCAAGATATCGTTGCAATCGATGGGAAACGTTTGGGGATTTTGCAGGGATCCGCGGATCAAAAGCACCCGGTCGCGGTAGGCTGCGGGATTGAAACCTCCGCATGCAGAAAGGGCGCTCATCACCGTCATATCCGGAATCAACGCAACTCGCGCAGGCGCATTGACGAAGCCAGTGACGTACACTTCAGGATTCGTCGTCGATGGAAAATAAAGATAGTCATCGGGTTCGAGCTCGATGTTTTGGGAAAGATCGCCTGCAAGAAAAAGTTTCTCAAAATCGATCGACACCCGCTTATTGTTCCGAACAAGAAACGCACGAGATAAATCGGCCAGTCCCGCAGGGGTCGGCTCCAGCACGCCCGTTTCAATGCCGCGCGCGCGCGCGACCGCCTCCACAATTGTGATGGGATGATCCATCACATAGGCGCCACGACCAGCCACACGGCCAAGCACGAAATATTTTTTACTGCGAAGAACGAGGGGCTGAACAATAACTTCGACGTTTCGAAAAAATCGTTCCAGGGAAGATTGGATTTGCACACGAACCTGTTCAATCGTCAGCCCCTTCACGGGAAGATTCTGCACCTGAAGATAGGAGAGAGTGCCATCGGGCTGCACGACCACGGAGGAACGCAGGGTTTCCGGCTTTCCGTAGAGCTCAATGCGCAACGTGTCTCCAGGCCCGATCGTATATTCATCTTTCCACGAAGGGGTGCTGGAAGCCTGATTCTGCCCATCCTCTGCCCGAACACCAAGACTGACAAAAAGTAAAAAAAGAATGGCAATTCGCATAAACCTCACCAGCCATACCATGGAACATAATTCACCGCAAGCCATTCCACATGGGATCCAACGCTTTGCTTTAAGAGTTCACTTTCGTTTTCCCAAAACGTCTTGGACACCGCTTCCAAGACGGCCAGAATTTTGACACGATTCACATGACGGGCAAGAGAACACGCAGGCTCCTGGATTTGTCCCTGAATGCCGATCCAGATCGGCATTTTCTGACGCGTGGCAATCTCCATGAACGCCTTGCCGATCTGCTCCGCTTCGATTGCCGAGAGAGCCTGTAGGTTCAACTTCATGGAATACCGTCCCGAACCAAGTTCGTAACCCAACTGTGGCAATTCCACCTGCTGGAAATCCGCAGGAGCTCGAACGCCGAACATGCCGGTATCCACCCAAATCAAGGGCATCACCTGCTTCGAGGCCAGATTGAGCAATGCCTGCATGACGAGACCAGACTGCTCATGATAATGAGGCGTCCAGAAACAGACCACTTCACGCGAGGATCCGCCGAGAATCCTGGTCCAAATCGTCGATACCTCATTGGAAGCAAGCGCTTTCGCGGAAACGCGCGGGATCTTCTGCAGATTGGAATGGTCAATGGCCTGTTCGAGCTCCGCAACCGTGCGCACGCGCCGATCCATGATTTCACTCAAAAGAGAGAATCCCAGCATTAAAAAAATCCCCGCGGCAGAAAAACCGACGCCAAATAGCATCCCTTTCACCCACTTATTCGTCGACCTGACAGCTTCAATTGTAGCCGGTGAGATGATATTGTAATAACCCATGATGGTGTGCTGCGGATCATCCGGCAGCTCTCCCGGCTTCAGATCAGGAGGGGGCATTTTCGACTCCTCATCCTTCTTACGGAGCTGGTCTTCGAGCCGTTGAAGCTGCTCGAGCTTCTCCCTCACGAGTGGATTTTGATCGGAAAATTGGGCGCGCAATTGGGCAATCTCCGTCCGCCCAGAATTGATGGAATTCTGCAATTGCTCATGATCGAGATAGGAACGTGCCTCACGCGCTTCCTGCGCCTGCAATTCCTTGGTGAATTGAAGCCCTTCCTCAGCCCATGTGTTGGCACCATTCACGGCAGCTGCGCCGTCCGGCGCCCCCTCAAAGGTCAATGTGAGACACTCTCCACGCCCTTCTGGCTTCATCGTGAGCCGTTTGGAAAGTTTTTTGACCGTTAAGGGCGGATGCAATTTGGATCCCACTCGCTGAAGCAACGGCTCCGAAGACAAAATCTCTGTGAGGGTCGATACGGTCAGCTCCTTCGGCTTGTAATCCCGCTGAGAACCCGCAACCTGGATGCTCGTGGGCACGTCGCGAAAAATAAGGGTGGCTGACGCCCGATAATTGTCCCCGCTTAAATAACCGTATGCAAAGCCTCCGACCAATCCAAGGAGCCCAACAAAAAAAATCGAAAACTTGCGTTGAAGAATCCCGCCAGCATAGCGAAATACATCGAAAGGCAATTGGTCTTCAGCAAGGTCTTCTTCGGAAGAGACTTCGTCCGAAGGATCAGGTTTGACTGTCGGAGAAGGGATCTTCCCAAATGCAAAAGATCGGGGAGAGATCGGAGCACTCTCGCGACGGAGAGGTTCAAGCATGGGAGCTTGCAGAACGGCGCGCTTCGCTCCCGGAGGAGCAGGCGGAGGAGGCGTTTGATCCGTGTTTCCATTGACCGTCTGGGCTAGCGAAAAGGCTTCAGGCTTGCTCTCCTTGGGCGTGGGCGGAGGATTTACCGCCGGAGCCTTGGCTTCTTTTTTGCTGCTCATCCAATCGCTGACGCGCATTTCGCCTTCAATCGGCTGATCGGACTCGTCTGACTTCATAAGGTAATGCTATTCCACGAAGGCATATTCTGATGACGACGCAAATCCTCAACCACAATATGAACCTCCTCTTCATCCACCATTTTTTTTCCGCGATTTTTCGATACTTCCATCGAGAGGCGTGCAAGTCGATTAATTTCCCGGGGAATTCCACGGCTCGCATGATAAATGCGCTCGCAGGCTATTTTTGTAAATACGTCCATGCCAACACCAGCCGCTTGCATGCGATGACGCAGATAAGGTTCCACATCTTCCCCCATCATCGGCTTGAGATGATAGCGCAAACTGATGCGTTGATCAACCGCGGGCACTCGCGCCACCACCTCGCGCAACTCAGGCTGGCCGATCAGGACGATGGTCAACGCCCCCTCCCCGCGTTCATTTAAATTGGTAAGCATCTTCAGCTGCGTCAGAACCTCCGTGCTCAGATCTTGAGCCTCGTCAAAAAGAAGAACCAGGTGACGCCCGTAAATCTCGTCGAGCTGCGCCATGCAATGGGCCACCAATTCGTACAAATCGTACATTCCCCGTTTATCGGCCGCGAAATCGCCAAGGCCAAACTTGTCGAGGAGCCGGCGCAAGTGATCGGTGAAATTGAATCCCGAATTTTCGAATTGAACGACACACAACTTGTCCGCAGGCAGTTTGTTCACCAGCATCTGCCGCACCATTGATTTGCCGCAACCAATTTCACCTGTGAGCATGCCCATCTGCATCGTCTGTTGGGTGATCAAATATTCCAGGCGCGCCAACGCCTCCACATGCTGACGGCTTTGATAAAAAAATTTGGGATCGCCCGTGGGCTCAAATGGACGCGTTGCGCCGTTCCATCCATGAGTGGCGTTCGTTGAATTCTGATTCTCTTCATTCATATGGCATTGATCCCAAGCAGCCGAAGTCGGGATCTCTCAACATCGGGAGCAAGCCTTTAATCTAGACAAGAGCTGCCTTGGAATCAAGTCATCAATCACCCGCCGAACTTCATAAGAAATCACAAATACTTGATGCACAAAAGATTACAAAACCGACATTCAGCTTTTGTTCGAATAGAAAATCGATTCCATTAAATATTTCTTGCCTTTCAATCTAAGAAAAAAGATTCGGCTTAAATAAAGGGGGTTTCCAATCACATATCGAACGAACATGCGCATCGGTTCCTGTGCTAAACGATAGACCCATTCGAACCCGGTTTTCCGTAAAAGAAGGGGAGCCCGCACACGTAAACCCGAATAAAAATCAAACAGTCCTCCCACCGCAAGGAGCACCGGTGCCTTTAATATCGCAGCATTCCGTTGAATCCACAACTCCTGAAATGGCACGCCAAAAGCCACCAGCAGAATTTTGGCGCCGCTCGCGTTCAGTCGCTGAATCATTTCTGCTTCTTCACTCCGATCGAAATAGCCATGTTCCACAAATGAAAACTGCAGTCCCTGAAAACGTGCTTTCATGTTTTCCGCACAACGAACGGCAATTCCTGGCTTGGCTCCAAGCAGTGCGATGGGGATATTTTCACGAGCCGCATATTCGCAAAGAAGCGGGAACATATCCGTTCCATTCACGTTGTCACGCAACGGACTACCGGCCAAACGAGCCGCAATCGCCAGCCCACTCCCGTCCGCATAGGCACGATCAACCTTCTTCAGCGCGTCGAGATAGTCAGGATTTCGGACAGCGACATTGATGCAATGAGCATTCACAAAATAGACCGTGCGGCGCTCCCCGCTCTGAGCGGCCTCAAGGATGGCACGCGTGGCGTCCTTGAGGGTTTCATCCCAGATGGAAATGCCAAAAAGACGATGGATGCAGGAACTCATCGAGCACGCTCCATCGCCTGCCGCCAAACCTGAATGGTTTCATCGACACACCGCTTCCACGTAAATGTCTTCGCATGCGCGAGTCCTGTGGCGCAAAGACGTTCTCGCAACAAATCATCCGTGGCTAATTTTCGCATCGCATCCGCCATTTCTTCCGGATTTTCCGGATCGAACAAAAGACTTTTTCCCTCGGCAATTTCGGTAAGGGAAGAGGACCGCGAACACGCCACGGGCGTTCCGCATGCCATAGCTTCCGTCACGGGCATTCCAAAGCCCTCAAACAAGGAGGGGTAGATGAGCGCCACCGAAGCGCGCAAAAAGTGAGGCAAATCCTCATGTGGCACATGACCTGTATGCACAATCGCCTGACGATGCCTGGAGGCCGCAAGGACCTCTTCAACCTCCTCCGCTCCGTTCCACCGAGCGCCAACGAGCACCAACTGATGGGGAAGCGAAAGCGAATCTTTGAACTGCTCAAAAGCATGGATCAACCGAACATGATTTTTTGCCGGATGTTCCAAACGTGAAATATAAACAAAGAAAGGACCTGCGATTTTGTAACTATCGCGTATCCGGGCCGCGCTTTCCTTCTCATCACCTGGCTTGTAAATCTCATGATTCAATCCATTGGGAACCACCGTGATTTTTTCAGCAGACACCCGATAAAACTGCATGAGATCATTTTTGGTGAAATGACTGGGAGTGACGATCGCGTCGACATTCTCCAGCCACCGGGGGACCACGCTCGTATGATAGAAACGGCGAAGCAGCCCATACTTTCCTCGCATTCGCACAGGGCCCAGGTCATGCACGGTAATCACTGCGGCGCACGACAATTTTCCTGGGATCCGTCGAATCGTGGGCACATGAACGACATCGATTTTTTCCTGCCGGACCAGCGAAGCAAGACGACAGCGATGCCATGCAATGTCCCGGAGCGGCCGCACGGGGTTTCGAGTTCCACTTCCGGTTCCACTCCCTTGCGGGCGTTCGTGACGCGAGAGAAGCCTGCCTCCATATTCCAGGATGCGAAGATTCAGATCCTCGCGTTGCGAAAGCTGCGAGATCTGTTCCGCGATGTACGTTCCGATCCCAGAGCGGCCGCCATCCCAAATTGTCGCGCTGTAACACACCTTCATGAAGAATGAGGATAGTGTCATATTGCCCGGCAAAATCAATCGGCGTTCAGAACCAGGCCGGGTCAGGTTCCATTTTATCTTGCTGTGAGATGTCCCGGCAGATCCCCTCTATGCCGGACAGTTCAATGATACCGACTCCACCATCGACGATATTCCGCAAGGAATGAAGAAGTTGAAACCGAGAGGACGCCCGCGCCGCCCTCCCCATCCAGCATATCCTGCGAGGCCAATGCGCCGGCAAGCGCCCGTTGCAAAGTCGCGCGAGGATAATCCCGCCAGCGGGGGACGAAACCACGGTAACGAAGTATGTCGCGAAGATGGCACAAAACAGCCTTCAAGAGAGACATCTCAGGAAGAACACGCCCCGCATAGTGGACATAGCTGGAGAGCGTCGAAAAAGAAGTTTGGAGACGCTTCCCTTCCAGCCAAAGAAAAAGCTCCGTCCAGAGAGCCACGAGGCGTTGCTGTTGGGCTCTCAGAGTCGCGTCATCGAGCATGGGATGCGCCGGATGCAGTTTGAACTGAACCCCTTCATCGTGAAATCCCTGAATGACGGCGCCATTCGGCAGGGTGATCGCATGTTTTTTTAATCGGCGATTTCGCTCCACACATGACCAGTGATATTCGCCATGGGCCGCCAGCCAAGCGTCTCCCAGCGCAAGCTTAAGCTTCGCGTGATTGCGTTGAATGAATCGGATATCACGATCAGGATCGATCCCACCCAGTTTCGCTGCCGCAAAAAGCAGGCCGCTACCCCGGTTGAACAACAGGCGTGTGGCTTCGTGAAGCGGGATCCGGTCTTCATCGCGCACAGCATCAGGCGTGAACCGTCGGACGAAATCCTCCGGACCATAAACGACTCGATGCCCCCAAAAAAGATCGTAAAAAAACATTGAAGGAACCGCCCGTCGCAACGCGCGCGAGGGAAGCATCCGGATTTCCACCTCCAGCTCCAAAGCGCGAGATCCTTCACGCTCGATCTGGTGCACACCATGGCGGAGCGCAGCGGTTGGAATCCCTTTTGTAAAAAGATAAAACTCGAGGTCGTTATAGAGATGTTCACGGCCGTCATCTCCTACAAGAACGCCGCCCTCGCCCCGCCCGTAACCACCGGCAAGAACGAACGCTTCAACCCCGCCCAGCGCCCCGAGCTGATGTCGCGCGTTTGCCATAAAGAGATCCAGCGCGGCACTCAACTCCGGGTGGGAAGCCGGAAAATAGCGTTCAGGATCGGCGGCCATGAATAGATCTAGTTGCTTGAATTCACCTCGACTTCAAGCAATAGCTTTTGAAAGCGTCTGCGGTGAACTGAACATCAGGACCGTTTTGCTTCACCTTCCGCAACACGACCATGCGCATCCTTTTCGTTCACGAATCGGCCGGAAATTTCGGTGGGGCCGAAGCCAATGTCTTCGCGACAGCCATAGCGGCAAGAAATCGTGGCCACGAGATTGCCCTCGCCGCCTTGCGTCGCACGGGAAAAGGAGAAGGAGACTGGGAGAAACTATTCGGCCTGTTTCTTTATTTTCCAAAAACCCGCGACGATTGGACGAAGATCCTGGAGAAATTCCAGCCGGATGTGGTTTACATGCACAAGTGGGACGATCTGGATTCTCTTGATCATCTACTTTCCACACGCCTTCCTCTCGTCCGCATGGTGCACGATCACGACATGTATTGTCTTCGCACTTATAAATACGATCCTTTCACACGGCAGATCTGCAATCGCCCCGCAGGGGGATATTGTGTCTTCCCATGCCTGGCGCCGATCCAGAGGAACCGGAGGGGTCTATTTCCTATCCGATGGGCGAGCTTATCCCGAAAGCTCAAGGAGATCGGCCTGAATCGGAAATTGGACTGCCTTGTCGTGGCATCCGAACATATGCGACAGCAGCTTTTGATCAACAGGTTCAAGCCGGATTTGATACGGATTTTGCCACCCATCCCACCACCGTCAGAGCTTCTTCAAAGCACGTTCGGCCCGCGCAACCTTCTGATCTTTTCCGGCCAATTGGTGCGCGGCAAGGGGGTGGATGTCCTGCTTCATGCCCTCTCCATCGTGAAGGAGCCTTTCGAATGCCTAATCTTTGGCGATGGCAGCCATCGGCGACCATGCGAGGACCTCTGCCGCAAATTGAGATTGGAAAAAAAAGTCCGCTTTTTCGGCTTTGTTTCGAATTCCGAAATACGCGAGCAGTCACGTGAAGCTTCGGTGGCACTGGTTTCATCCGTCTGGCCGGAGCCTTTCGGCCTTGTCGGATTGGAAGCCATGCGTTGCGGTCTTCCCGTCGTGGCATTTGACGCGGGCGGCATCGGCGACTGGTTGAAGGATAACGAAACAGGTTTTCTCGTTCCATGGATGGACGTTCCAACATACGCTTCCCGCATCGACCAACTCCTACGAGACAAACAGCTTGCACGGAAATTGGGCGAAAATGGGAGGAAGCGCGTGTTGCAGACATACGATTTTAATCGCTACATGGAAAACCTCGAAACTCTGTTTATGAACGTAAAACAGGAACCGCGGCGACGCTGGAGTCATCCATGAACCTGATCGTGGGCATTGCGGGAGGAACCGGATCGGGAAAGAGCTGGCTCGCCCACGCGCTGGCAAAACAGCTCGGGAAAGCGGCGACCCTGATCCAAACCGACTGGTATTATCGGGATCGCAGCCATGTGAAAGGCGCAGCCGAATTACGTCTTAACTTCGACCATCCTCACGCGCTCGAAGTGCCGCTCATGATCAAGCATCTGAAAGAACTCAGACGCGGAGAGACCGTTCATGCGCCCCAGTACGATTACGCCACCCATTCCCGCCAAACCAGGACCATCCTCCTTCCGGCAAGACAGATTTTGATCGTTGAGGGATTATTCGTCCTGCATGAACCCGCCCTGCGCAGCCTGCTCGATCTTGGAATTTTTCTCGATATCCCCGCAGATCAACGTCTCATCCACCGTCTGCGCCGAGATCAGGTCGCGCGCAACATTCCCGTCGAGGAGACGATCCGGCTCTATGAAGAGTTCGCCCGGCCGATGCACGATCGATTCGTTCAGCCGAGCTGCCGTCGCGCCACGGAAATCTGGAAACAGCTTCCCAACCTTTCGCGGGTCAAAAAGCTGGCTGCACAGCTCCGCCGGAAAGCAGGTCTCCGATGACGCCTTCGATCGATCTTTTTATCTTTTCCGACGCCTTGGGATGGGAACTCGCACGGGAACGCAACGTCCTGACGGATCTGCTTCCCCATCGCGCCTCTTGCGAAACCATTTTCGGATATTCCAGCTCGTGCGATCCCAGTATTTTGACGGGAAAGGTTCCATCGGAACACGGACATTTTTCGTTCTTTGTCTATGATCCCAAAAACTCCCCTTTTCGCAGCGCCCGATGGTTTTCATGGGCTCCCCCGCTCTTGTTTGATCATCATCGCGTTCGCAACCAGATCAGCAAATATTGGGGACGGCGACTTGGCTTCACCGGATATTTCCAGCTCTACAGCGCTCCCTTTTCCAAGCTGCCCCTGCTCGACTACACGGAACGCCGTGACATCTATCTTCCCGGCGGCATCACCGGCGGGCAGGAGGTGATTTTTTCACGGTGGGAAAAACTGGGCATTCCCTGGTATCGATCGGATTGGCGCGCTGGGGATGCCGCCAACATCGCCTCGATGAAAGAAAAGCTCCGCGAGGGAAAGATCCGCTGCGCCTATCTTTTTACCGGGGCTTTGGATGCCGTGATGCATGCGAACGGAACCCTGGGATCCAAGGTCGATCAAGCCTTTGCACAGTTCGAAACATGGATCCGTGAACTGCATTCCATCGCGATCGAGAAATATCAGGAGGTGCGCTTGCATCTTTTCAGCGATCACGGCATGACCGACACCACGGCCACCAGCGATATGATGCGGCGTTTCGAAACACTAGGCCTTCAATACGCCCGCGATTATGCCGCAGTATGGGATTCGACGATGGCCCGCTTCTGGTTTTTGAAACCGGGAGTCCGGGACAAAGTTGAAACCTGGCTCAGGCAGCAGCCCGAAGGCCGTGTTTTGCAGGACGAAGAGCTTCGGAAATGGGGATGTCTCTTCGCCGACCGGCGTTATGGCGAAATTTTTTATTTATTAAACCCAGGCACGATCTTCGTCCCCTGCTTCATGAGCGCGAAACGGGTTACCGCCATGCATGGTTTCAGTCCGGACGAGCCCACAAGCAAGGCGTGCTGGCTCACTTCACATCCGACCGAAACCCCTCGACGAATCGAGGAAATCTTCGACGTCATGCTCTCCGCGGCAAAAAGGTTGCTGGATTGCAGGATGAGCCGCACGGGCGGACTTTGAAATTTTAAGCGTGCAGCGTTTTACGGACGCATTTTGCTTCTCCGCCGGCACCACCATTCCCAGCGCGCAACCAAACCCAGACAGATCATCCAGGCAACCAAGAATTTCGCAAATCTTGGAACAACTTCTCTTCGTCAGCTCCTGACTTGTTTCTCATCCGAAACTCGGCACTCTCAAGCTCATGACTGACTGCGACAAAATAAGACTGAAGTCCCTTGACGTCCTTCGTGGACTGGCCATCTTGCTTGTTTTAATAAAACACCAAAATCCTGCAACCGTACCAAACTTTTCTTCACTCACAGCTCCCATTGGATTCGCCTTCTGGAAAATTTGTGGAAAAACCCGTGTTGAATTTACGTAATCGTCCAGTGCCCTCAAAAAGCCCCCCCCCGCTAAACGCCTTACTTTCAGAAAAAACAAACACGAGTTTCCATTTTTTCTTTACCAAATTAGATCCTTCCATGCTTTCCGATCCAGTCAAAATCATTATCCTGCTTTTTCTCTATTTCGGCTTTGCACCGTTTTTGGGGATTTTCATTCGATCCAATCGCACTCTGCAAAAAGTTGTCTTTGCCATGATGGTTTTTTTTACGGTGCTGAAATATCGTATTATTTCCATCAATCCATACCTCCCCTCCCCTGAAGCCGGGCTGTTTTTTCATGGCCACACATGGGGCTTCGAATGCACCGCCATGGACGTTATGGCCATTGCCTTACTCTTCACCGGAAGGGACCCGACAAAGAAAGTCTCATGGTTTCCCCCTGGCCTATTACTGTGGGTTTTGTTCTGCGCCGCCAGCTCGTTATCAATTGTTAATGCTCCTCAGCCGTTTCTCGTCGTGATGGCGACCTTTAAATTTTTCAAGGTTTCTGTTGTGTATATTGCAACCTACCATTTCATAAGAAAAGAAGAGGACATTCATTTTCTTTTCAAAACCTTTGCATGGCTCCTCCTCTTTCAAGGAATGGTCTGTATTATTCAACGATATCTTTTTGGGGTTTACCAAGTCCCCGCACTGTTTGATCATCAAAATTCTCTCGTCATGTACTCCTATATGACCGGACTGCCGCTATTGGCTGCGGCGCTTTCCAAAACAAAACGAAATAGATTTTATTTATACCTTTCCGGTTTTATCGCCTCAGGCTTGGCTACATTATTTTCGCTTTCCCGCATGGGAGTTTTATGTTTTGGAGCGGGATCTATATTAGTTATTTTTTTGAGTTTGGTAGACGGTTTTAGTCGTCGCCGTATTTTGGTGACGATTTTTATGTTTTTGGCAAGCATTGCGGTTCTGGCGAAGGCCGCGAATACCCTCATGGGGCGATTTACTGCAGATGTGAATATTCCCAGTAAAATGACCCGTGATGTTCTCAATAGGGCCTCCCGACAAATGTTGACGGATTACCCATTTTTTGGAGGAGGATGGAATAATTACGGGGTCTTAATTAATCGTCCTTTTCGTTATGGAGCGGGGTTTGAGGAATGGGAAGCCGATGAGGGATATAATTCCACGTATTCGGAAAACGCATACCGTCCTATTTCTGAAAGTTGGTATTACCTCATGCTTGCGGAAAACGGATTCGTGGGGACAGGATTCTGTTTTATTTTCTTCTTGACCACTCTTTACTGGTGCGGACGAGCCATGTTTTTTTATCGCCACACCTTTCTTGGATCGGTGTCCATGGGACTTTTTTGTGGTCTCGGCATGAATTATGTCCAAAGCAACACGGAACATGTTTTGTATCAGCCAAAAAACCTTGTCATGTGGTTTATTTGTTTGGCAACCGTTGCGAAATTGCATTGGTGGAGGCTTCACTGGAAAAAACAAAGACCGCGTTAAAAAAACTGTGTTGCTAGACCGTAAAAACAAGGGTCGTGGACTCCTTATCCTTTTTCCATTTTTGTGGAATGACTGCGTCTTCTTTTTGTATTCCTGACGAATATTATAACCTTCGTGGCTCATCCTGAATGATGTGCGTGCTCCATGAAGAGTGGATGGAAATTCCGACGGCCGGAGCGAAGCCAAAGATAGCGATCCGACAAAAAAACGATTTTAAAAAATCAATGCACGACAACACATATAACCTCTTGGCTTCATAAGCGATCGCAGATAACATATACGAATGTCTTTACCTGCCGTATCAATCGTCATTCGATCGAAAAACGATGTCACACTCATTGGACAGTGCATCCAAGGAATTCTTTCCCAGAATTATCCCAGCGGGATCCAGCGCATCCACATTGACTCGGGTTCCACGGATGGCACCGTGGAAATCATCAAGAAATCCTCTCCCTCACAATTTCTTCAGATTCGCGCGGAAGACTATATTCCCGGACGGGTCCTCAACACAGGAATCAAACTTTGTGAGGAAGAATGGGTGGTTTTTCTGAATTCGGATGCCACGCCCATCGGCCAAGAATGGCTTGCCGATTTATTGAAGGCGGCCATGGCGCAGCCGCACACCGGAGCGGCATTCGGCCGGCAGATCCCACGCCCCGGTTGCCATGCGGTGTTCGCCAACGATTACCAGCGATGTTTCGGGGAGCAGCGTGAATCCCGGCATTGGCCCCACTTTTTCAGCATGGTTAGTTCGGCTGTCCATCGAACCGCATGGTTGGAACATCCCTTCCGCGAAGACCTGCGCTATTCCGAGGACGAAGAATGGTCCTTTCGAATCCGCAATCATGGCTGGCTCATTGCGTACGCCGGAGATTCGGTAGCCATGCATTCCCATAATTACACCCTGGCAGAAGTGCGCAAGCGCAACTATGGGGAAGGTTTCGCTCTCGCTGCGACACCCGAACTTAATCTCAAAAGAACAGATCTCCTCCGGGGTGTCCTCCTCCCATGCGGTCGTGATGCGGTCAAGGATTTGGCCTACTGCCTGAAAATGAAACAACTCCACGAATGGCCCCATGCTGTCGCGGTGCGAGTGATTCAGCGCCTCGGAAAGCGAAGGGGGTTTCTTGACGGTCTCACCCAAAACCGACCTGCCGATTAGTCCCGTTTCACCCCCATTCCGCAAGAAGTCGTTTTACCTAAGCCTTAGCGCTAGGAGGGGGCTTTTGACGCGCATGCTCTTCCGCAGCGGCATAGAGAGACTCCATCTTTTTTCCCACGACAGACCATTGATAGTTGGCCATCACATCCTGAAATCCATTCTTTCCCAACCGCCCGCGCAACACCGGATCGGCCGCAAGGAGTCCAAGACAGTGCGCGAGCGAATCCGAAGCGGAAGAAGAAAAAGAATCGAAAACAAGCCCGGTTTCATTCTGTTTGACGAGAGTTTTAAGTCCGCCGACAGGACTTGTCACCACAGGCTTTCCGCAGCACCAGGCTTCCAGAACCACAATTCCAAATGGTTCATGAACCGAAGGCAGCACGAAAACATCACATGCGTGATAGGCTGACACCAGATCCGGATCGTCGTTGTGGAGACCTGGCAAAATCCTTGCCACACCGGAGAGTCCAAGCGTCTGAATGCCACTTTCCAATCGTTGCGCGTATTCGGCTTGTGTCACGGGACCGATGAACAACAAAAAACTTTTGGAATGCGCGGATCGCAACCTGGCAAAAGCCTCCAGCAGCACGAGCTGATTTTTCTGCGCATCGATCCGGCTGATGTTCAAGATGAGAAGAGCGTCTCCCGGAATCCCATGTTTTGACCGAAATGAGGCACCGTTTCCCGAGCGAAATTTTCCCGGATCCACAGCATTGGGCAGAAATGAGATCCGATCATGAGGAAGCTGTTGCTTCGCTTTCTCGAATTCGCCCTCTCCGACACACAGAACGTGATCCGCATCGATGAGGACTCTCCGCGAGCCGAAAAGCGCTCCGAGTGGCTTGCCCCATTCAATCGTGTTTGGGGCAAGCTGAGTCCATTTCTCCTGCGTTTCTTTCGGAACATCAAAAACGCCCCCGTGCAGAGTAACCACATAAGGTTTGCCGCGAAGCCGTGCGGCAAACCGCACCTCTCCGCCAAGACGTTTGATGGCATGCGCGTGAAAAAGGCGCACATCCGGGGCCTTCATCAAAGCGGCCAACAAGGAAAACGAGACGAGATTTCCCCCTTTTTTATCCATCGAAAGCCTATCTTGGGCGGAAAGGCCGAAATACGGATAGAAATAAGAAAAGCGCCGAACAGAAACTCCATTGATGATTTCTCTGCGCTTTTGAGCCAAAGCCAGCGAGGTGAAAACTTCAGGCCTCCATCCCCGCTGCTGCTGATATTTTGACGTTTCGAGAACGAGGGTCTCGGTCCCACCCCACTCCTCCTTCAAGAATCGCCGTGGGATATGAATGATTCGATCGTTCTGCTTCATCACTTATGGATCACTGGAAAATAAAGTGACTGTGCACGCGGCGCAGGCTCATCCAGCCGCGCTGGAACGCGACGACTCTTGAAGAGCCGCCTTGATCTGCTCAGCCAGGCAGCGAACGTAGGGTTCGTCAAAAAGCGTATCATGCGATCCGGGAACGGTATGCACTTTCAACCGTCCTCGCACCAAATATTGCCACCCCAGGGTTGGCTCAAATTCCAGGAGGCCATGCTGCCGAACCAGAAAAATGTCCGCCGCTCCGTCGTACGGTTTGGGCCGGTAATTTAAAAAGGCGTGCCAATGGGTTGCGGCATATTTGCGATATTCCTCCGGATATTGAGCAACATCAATGACCTCCTCCAGTTCCAACAACGTAATAACATCCTGCTGCGTCTTCCAATCCATCGAAGTCATTTGTTTTCGCCTCTTCATGGAGCGCAACCGCCTTTTGAGGCGAAGCAAATGTTGCGCAGGCTTTTGACGAAAAAAGTTCGGCAACCAATGATAAAAATTGACAAGAAAGTCAAAAACCATCCGCAGTCTGCTTGAATATTTGGGACGGTTACTTGGGGGGAACGCACCCCCATCCAGAATCCCGAGAAAAGCCACTTCCTCCCCCTTGGCGCGAAGCTGGCGAGCCATTTCATAAGCCACATTTCCTCCAAAACAGTAACCCACTAGGTGATAGGGCCCCTGGGGCTGAAGACCTTTGATCCATTCGATATAATGGGCCGCCATGATCTCCAGAACATCGAAGGGCTCCGGCGGAGCTTGAATCCCATACGAGGGTTGATCCAAATCCAAAAACTCCACTAGTTTCTTATAGCGAAAAAGGCCGCCGCCACCGCCGCCGCCCAAGGTGTGAATCCAAAAGATAGGAAGCCCCTTTCCTTCCGATTGAATGGGTACCAAATTCGACCACGAAGAGGAGCTTCCATCTTTCGAGTTCAACAACAAGGCAAGACGTTCGATCGTAGGAGCATTAAAAATGGCGGTTAGCGGCAAATAGTTGTCGAACGCCGTCTTTATTTTCGAAAACATCTTCACGGCCATCAAGGAGTGACCGCCGATTTCAAAGAAATTGTCCCGGACTCCGATCTTGGAAAGTCCAAGAACCTCCTTCCAGATTTCCACGAGTTTCTGCTCTGTTTCATTTCGCGGAGGAACATGCGCCTCGGCCGTTTCGTAAGCTGCCTGATCGGGTGGAGGAAGAGATTTTCGATCAACCTTGCCGCTCGGAGTCATCGGAAACGAGCTCATGATGACAAACGCGGCAGGAACCATATAATCAGGAAGCCTCCCCTTGAGAAACTTCCGCAAATCAGCCACTTCAATCGTCTTTCCTGGTTTGAGCACGACGTATCCCACTAGTCGTTTCAACTCACCTTGATCGCGAGCCGTGACCACGACATCCTTCAAATCAGGATGCTGACTGAGCAAGGCTTCGATCTCACCCAGTTCGATTCGAAATCCGCGAATTTTTATCTGATGGTCGATGCGGCCGAGAAATTCGATATTGCCGTCCGGCAGATAGCTCGCCAGATCGCCCGTTTTGTATAGACGTGAGCCGCTGCTGACATCAAAAGGATTGGAAATGAATTTTTCCGTCGTGAGGTCGGGCCGGTGATAATAGTCCCGCGCAAGGCAGATCCCACCAATATGAAGTTCTCCCGGAATACCGACAGGTACAGGCCGCAACAAGGTGTCTAGGAGATAGATTTGAGTGTTATTGATCGGACGGCCAATGGGTGGCAGCGATGGCCACTTTTCAGCAGGGCTTTCTAAGGTGTATGCCGTCACCACATGGCTTTCAGTCGGACCATATTGATTTTGAAGCACACATTTTTTGAGCCGGTTCATAAAATGGACCAGTCCCGGCGTGATCTGGAGTTGTTCCCCCGCCGTGATGATTTGCGTCAAGGTATCCGGAAGGTCCGCCGATTCACGCGCGGCTTCCGCAAGATTTTGAAGCGCGACAAAGGGCAGAAACAGACGTTCAACCTTCTGTTCCCGCAAATAAGCCAGGAGCGCCAGGGCATCCAAACGCAAATCATCTTTGATCAACACGAGAGTTGCGCCCGAACAAAGTGTTGAAAAAATCTCCTGAAAAGAAACATCAAAACTCAATGAGGCGAACTGCAATGTGCACGCTTTGGCCGGCAAACCAGAATCCCTCAACTGCCATTTTAGAAGGTTTACCAGCGGCCGGTGGCACATCACAACGCCCTTGGGCTTTCCAGTGGAACCGGATGTGTAAATCATGTAAGCTGGACCGTCGGGTGTAACTCGCGGAAGAGAAGCTTCCTGTCGCGAGGATTCGGAAAATTCGTCAAGACAGATGATTCGCCCACGATAAGGCGGCAGATTTGAAACGAGCTGTCGTTGCGTCAAAAGAACCGGCGCTCCGCTGTCCTCCAGCATGAAAGCAAGACGATCACTCGGGTAGGCAGGATCGAGCGGCACATAGGCAGCACCCGATTTTAAAATCCCAACCACTCCCACGATGGTGTCCAACGAACGCTCCATACAGATTCCCACAAAATCCCCCGGCTTGACACCCGAGCCCTGAAGAATCTGGGCGCAGTGGGAGGCGCGCTGATTCAAATCCTGATAGGTAAGTTTCTGCCCTCCGTAAACCACAGCCGCTTCATGAGGAGTGCGGGCCGCCTGTTCCTCAAACCATTGATGAGCACATATTTCCGGATAATCCGAAACAGTGGCATTCCAATCGATCAACAGCTTGTCGCGCTCCCCATCAGAAAGCAGGGAGACCTTGGATAAAGGGGTGGTGGGATCGGCGAGAAAAGCATCCATCACCGAAAGAAAATGTGTCAACACCCGATCTGGCAAATCACCTGCGAACAGATTGCGATTAAAATCAAACTCCAACTTCATCTCCTCGGATGGATTGAAACCATGAAGCTGAATCGAAAGAGTTTCGAGCGCGTGTCCTGTATTCACCCACTCCACCTGCCCCGGTATGCCACAAAGATCACCAAAAAAGGGAACGTGCAGATTGAGGATCACAGCCGAACTCTGCCGATGCTGCGGCGCCACGGGAGAAAACGGCCCGTGTCGGAGGGCTTCGTAGATCTGATGTTTAATTTTTTGAATCAGCATTTGGAAAGTTTCCTCTGGCTGAATCTCAACGTTGACGGGAACCACCTCCGAAAAAAAGCCGATCGTCTCCTTAAACCGCTTGTTGCGACGATTGTGAATGGGAATGCCAATGGAGAATCGATCGCGACCCGTCACGAGATAGATATAGGCCGCCATGATTGCAAAAAAGATTTCCAACACCGCTTTCTCATGCGATCCCCCTTCGAGCCCCAATTGTTTGATGGCCTGCTGAAGCCGCTCGGAACGACCCGATCCCATGACGCAGGACAGACGCAAAATTTGGGTCGTTCGTTCTGTCAAAGAACGACCGTAAAAAACAAGAGGGTCCACCTCACAGGATAATTTTCCCTTCCAATATTGCTCATTTTTTTTGCCGGTGGACGATGCTCGAACCTCCCGCTCATACCGAACATAATCTTCAAATTGAGGCAAGGACTCGCGTTCCTTTAAGGCTCCCTGTAAGGAACGACCGTAAAAATCTGAAAGTAACCGGCTGATGAGAGCAATGGTCCATCCGTCGCTCACCAGATGATGCATGTTAAGATAAAAATTGAATTCCTCTTCGGAGAGTTTGATCCACGCGGCATCTACGAGTCTTTCCGCAAGGTTGAAAGATTTCGTCACACGCTTGCGACACCATTCATCGAGAAAATTTTTGGAATTTTTATTACTCGAAAAATCCAGCATCTCGAGGTGAAACGGAATATCATCCAAAACTATCCATCGGGGCACTCCATCTTTCTCCCGAATCACCGTCCTCAAGGCATCGCTGGAAAGCAGCAATGTTCGGAATGCCTTTTGAAAATGCTCCACATCCACCTTCCCATGCAGTTTCCAGATGCCCGCAACATGAAACAGAGGGGAGTTGGGAAAAAGCATCTGGGCGATCCAAACTTGCAACTGACCACTCGTAAGATTCGTGGAGGAAGCAGATCCATCATCAGCGGATGCGGAGGAAGAAAACTCCGATTTCTCGGAATTGGAAAGAGTTTGAATCCCATTGCTCATCAGACTTTTTCAACACACACAAATTTGGATTTCATGGAAGTTCTTTCAAACAAGCGATTCTGCCAAAATAAACAGGGCGACGCAACCGGCAACGGACCTTAGCTGTGGCTTAATTTGGTTTGAAACTTATTTTTCGACATTTTTAAGAATAAGACCTCAATAAGGAGAATAAACCTGCTGCAAGCAGTCCTTGATCTTGGACGCTAGCGCGTGAACATGCGGTTCGTCGAAAATGCCATCGTGCGAACCTGGAACCGTATAAACATTCAAACCGCCTTTGATGAACTCTTTCCATTCCAAATGCATATTGAAATAGCCGAGAGGCTGCTTCCGCACCCGGAACAAACATGCTGTTCCCGCATAGGGACGCGGACTATATTTCAAGAAAGCGCGCCAATGTGTTTCCGCATGTTTACGAAATTCTTCCGGATATTCCGCAAAGTTGATCAATTCATCGATTCTTGGCATTCCTTTTTTTCGGATGTTTGCCCGCCCAGAATCTTTCGACTCCAGTGTACGATGAGTTTCCGTAATCGAAACAGAAGTTGGGTCCTGCTGAGCTTTGGGAGTTCGGCGAACCAGTAATAGAGATTGGAGGCGAAACAAGACAGGTATTCGGTGTTCCATTTTAACTTTACGATGCGATTGGGATGGATGGAGCTTTCCATCATCGCCAGAAAAGCGACTTTGTGTCCTCTGGAATGAAGTTGCTGCGCCATCTCGAAGGCTAGATTGCCTCCAAAACAATAGCCTCCTAGATAATATGGTCCGTTGGGCTGCAGGCTCTGGATCGCTTCGACATAATGACTCGCCATGGCTTCCAGTGTGGTGAACGGTTCAGGGGGCGCTTGAATGCCATAGGACGGCTGATCGGATCCCAGAAGTTCCGCGAGTTTCTTGTAACGGAAGAACCCCCCACCCCCTCCGCCTCCAAGGGTATGAATCCAGAATATAGGCGGCTTGCTGCCTTCCGGCTGGATATTGACAATGCACGACCAAGAACTGGCGGCTTCGTCGCGATCCAGAAGCCGCACGAGCTGCTCGATGGTGGGCGCCTTGAAAAGAGCCGTTAGCGGCAGATATTGATTGAGCCGTTTTTTGATCTGAGTAATGAGCCGCACTGCCAGCAGGGAGTGGCCGCCTAGCTCGAAGAAGTTGTCCTGCACTCCGATGCGCTGGATTCCAAGAATCTCCGACCACATGCGGGCCAATTGCGTCTCCATTTCATTTCTGGGCGCGACATAACTCTCCTGAAGTTCCGGCACCCGCTGTTCCGGAGATGGCAAAGCCCGGCGATCCACTTTTCCGTTTGGCGTGAGGGGAAAAGATTCCATGGAAACAAACGTCGAAGGCATCATGTATTCAGGAACCTGGTCGCTCAAAAAATTGCGCAGATCGGCCGTGCTCGGGCCAGGCTGCATGCGGGGAACGAAATAGGCGACCAATCGCTTGTTGCCAAAAGAATCCTCCCTGGAAATGATCAGATTTTCGCGAATGCCAGGATGCTTCCCAAGAACGGCCTCGATTTCACCTGGTTCGACGCGAAAACCTCGGATCTTCACCTGATGATCAATGCGTCCCAGAAACTCAATATTTCCATCCTGCAACCAACGCCCCTGATCCCCTGTTTTGTAAAGACGCCCGCCCGCTTCTTTCGCAAAGGAATGAACAATGAATTTCTGGGCGGTCAAATCCGGAGCGTTCAGATATCCACGCGCCAAACCGTCGCCGCCCACATACAATTCTCCGGGAATGCCAATAGGCACGGGATTCATGTGCCGATCGAGAATATAAATCTGCGTGTTCGAGATGGGTTTGCCGATGGGGATCGTATCTTTGATCTGCCTGGAACGCGGAATGGTATAACACGAACTGAATGTCGTCGATTCCGTGGGGCCATACCCGTTGATGACCTGGCAATCCGTGAGCGCCTCCATCGTCTTGCGCACATGAGTCGGGGACAAGACATCTCCTCCCGCAAGGAGTCGCTTAAGCGGTTTGAGCGCATGGATATTGTCTTCAACGATTTGATGGAACAATCCCGCCGTCAGCCAGAGCGTCGTCACACCCTCGTGCTCTAAAACATTTTTCAAATCGTCGAACGAGGAGAGCTGATCCGAAAAAACCACCAGCCGTGCGCCATTCAAAAGAGGCCCCCAAATTTCAAACGTGGAAGCGTCGAACGCGACCGGCGCAAATTGCAAAAATACATCCGATGGGCTGAATGTAAGATAATTGGTATTCTTAACAAGTCGAACAACTCCCCGATGCGGAACACAAACCCCCTTAGGAAGCCCTGTCGAACCAGAAGTGTACATCACATAAGCCAGATGGTCGGGCGTCATGATGTTGATGACGTTTTCTTCACTAGCTTTTTTCAGCTCGGGAGGCTCGACATCGAGGCAAACGATGCGCACATAACTCTCAGGCAATGCCGAGAGAAGCCGTTGCTGTGTAAGTAAAACAGTGGCGCGGGCGTCGTTCAACATGAACGCCAGCCGATCCTTGGGATATCGCGGATCCAGAGGAACATAGGCGCCTCCGGCTTTTAGAATACCAAGGATCCCCACCATCATTTCAATGGAACGCTCCATGCAGAGCCCCACAAGACAATCCGGCCCCACTCCCAGGCTGCGAAGATAGTTCGCAAGCTTGTTCGCACGCCGGTTCAATTCGCGATAGGTAAGCTGTTGATTCTCGGAAACGAGAGCGATGGCCTCGGGTGCAGCGTCCACCTGCTTCTGAAAAAGCTCGTGAATGCAGGCGTTCTTCGGATAATCCGTGCCGGTATTCGCCCACGTCACAAGCAGCTGCTCGCGCTCGATGGGAGTGAGAATGTTTATTTCCGAGAGACGCCGATCCGGATTGGCCGCCACGTTCTGGAGCAACGTTTGAAGATGTCCCGCGAGCCTCACAATCGTGGCTGCATCAAACAAGTCCGTGCTATATTCGAACACGGCTTTGAGTCCCTCCGCCGTTTCCGTCATGAAAAGCGTCAGATCAAATTTGGCGGTTCGTCCATTGACGTCATGAAGGCTCAGCACGAGTCCGGGAAGCTGATGATCCTTAAAAATCTCATTCTGGTAGAGGAACATCACCTGAAATAAAGGATTCTGGCTCGCGTCACGCTCGGGGTTTATGAATTCGACTAATTTTTCGAACGGAAGCTCCTGATGGGCGTAAGCGCCAAGCGCCACTTCTTTCACGCGCTGGAGCGCATCGCGAAACGTAGGTTCACCCGAAAAATCCGTGCGCATCACGAGCGTATTAACAAAAAAACCAATCAATCCCTGTGTCTCCAACCGGCTGCGATTGGTAATGGGCGACCCGACCGCGATATCATCCTGCGAAGTGTAGCGTTGCAACAAGGCTTTGAAGGCCGCCAGATATGTCATGAAGGGGGTCACGCCCTCTGTCTGGCTCAAGGCGCGCATCGCCGAAGTGACCGATTTTGGAAGCAGGATCGAGTGACGGTCGCCTAGGAAGCGCTGCACGGCCGGACGCGGGCGATCACAGGGCACATGCAGTGTCGGGAGTCCCGAGAGTTTTGTCTTCCAGTAAGTCAGGTGCCTTTCCAGTTCGTCCCCCTGAAGAATCTGCCGCTGCCAGCAGGCGTAATCTCCGTACTGAATCGGGAGCTCTGCAAGGGCAGTGCCCCTGCCCGTGCTGAACATTTCATAAAGTTGCGCCAATTCATTGAAAAAGACACTCAACGACCATGCATCGGAAATAATGTGATGAATATTAACGATCAAAAGATGCTCCTGCTTGTCCAGACAAAGGAGATTCATCTTAAGCAAAGGGCCGCGATTCAGATTAAAAGCCCAATGAATCTGCTCGTAAATCAAGCGCTGCACCTGTATTTCCTTCTCAACCGTGTGAAATTGGCGGAGATCGGTGATCGGCATCGTGATTTTGAGGTTCGGATCGATCGATTGAACCGGCTGGCCATCGATGTCCGGAAACGTCGTTCTTAAAATGTCATGCCTGCGAACAATTTCGTCGAGACTTCGTCGAAGGGACTCGACGTCAAGAGCCCCTTTCAGCCGCAGGGTTTCGGTGATGTTGTAAACGTGATCCCCTGATTTCAATTGGTCAAAAAACCAGAGGCGTTGCTGCGCAAAGGACATGGGCGCGCTTTCCCGTTGCAAGCGCGGCGTGATCGCCGCACCCCCAATTTGTTTGTCCACGCCTCCCTGCAATCTTTTTTCTAAAAGAGCGCGTTTCGCCGCAGACAATTTTTTCGATCCTATGGATGACATGGGTTCGGCCATAAAGTTATCCTGCCTGTTTCTGACGGAAATCTCCCCCTCCGCTAAGACGCTCCGCTTCTTCTTCGCTCAGCTTGTCCAATTCCTGAATGACAATTTCTTCGATCAGTTCGGCCAGCTGGGCAATCGTCGGAGCTTCAAAGAGCTGCCTCAGAAGCATTTCAATCTGAAACGTTTTACAGACGCGAGAGAGAACCTGGATTGCCTGCAGGGAATCCCCCCCGAGTTCAAGAAAATTGTCGTGAACACTAAAACCGCTTTGGCCAAGCACCTCCGTCCAAATCGCTGCGAGAACCTCTTCCGTCGCATTCCTTGGAGCTACCTTCTCCCGTTTCGACGAGGAAACGGCCTTGTCCGGGGCGGGCAACGCTTTGCGATCCACCTTTCCATTGGCGCTCAAGGGCAGTGCCTGCAGCGGGATGAAAACAGCGGGAATCATATATTCCGGCAGCTTCTGCCGAAGGAATTCTCGCAGGACGTCGGACGAGACAGGCTCGTTGTTTTGCGAAACCACATACGCCACAAGGCGTTTGGATCCTCCATCGTCGCGTGCGATGACCACCCCCTCCTTGACCCCTGGATGTTTCAAGAGGGTGATCTCGATTTCGCCGAGTTCGATGCGAAAGCCTGAGATCTTGACCTGAAAATCCTCACGACCCAAAAATTCGATATTGCCGTCGGGAAGATAACGGCCCAGGTCCCCTGTGCGATAGAGGCGTTCACCCGTAACGGGATGATGAATGAAGCTGGTCGACGTGCGCTCCTCGTTGCGCCAGTAACCCATCGCGACACCGATTCCTCCGATATAAAGCTGCCCCGGCACCCACGTGGGAGAGTCCTGCATCTGCTCGTTCAACACATAAAAACGCTGATTCACCATCGGTTTTCCGTATGGAATGCTCTTCCAATCCGATCCCACCCGTTCAATCGGGTAGATGATCGACCAGATCGACGCTTCCGTCGCGCCTCCCATGCTCACCACTTTGACCCTGGGCACCATTTGCTTGATGCGATCCGGCAACGCCACGGGAATCCAATCACCACTCATCATCACCACACGCAAGCAATCGGGAATTTTTTCAGAACGGCTTTCAGCGAAGTTCACCATCATCTCCATCAACGCGGGAACCGAATTCCAGAGCGTGATTTTTTCGTCCTTCACCCATTGGATCCAGCGTTCCGGCTCGCGAAGCGAGTCCGCTTCCGGCATCACGATCGCACCACCCGTGGAAAGCATGCCGAAAATGTCATAGACGGAAAGATCGAAATTCAAGGCAGAGAGGGCGAGCACGCGGTCGCAAGGGCCGGCTCCAAAACGTTCGTTCACGTCGACAATGGTATTCAGCGCGCCCCGGTGATCGATCACCACCCCCTTGGGCAGTCCCGTGGATCCCGAAGTGTAGATCACATACGCAATATCTTCCGCACATTGCACGGGAGCCAACATCCCTTCCCTCATGGAATTCAAATGGCTGTCTTCTACCACGATGCGTTGAATGCCCTCGGGCCACTCCAGCTTTGATTCAATCCAGGGCTGGGTAAGCACCAACTTCACTTCGCCATGGCTCAGCAGATGCCACAGCCGTTCCTTGGGCAGATGCGCATCGATCGGCAGATAGGCTGCGCCCGACATCAAGATGCCCATGACCGCCGGAATCTGTTCCCATCCCTTTTCCATGACCACACCGACAAGCGCATTTTTCTCAGCGCCCAATTTTCGAAGCCGATGACCCAAATGATTGGAAAGACGATGGAGCTCATCGTAGGTCAGCCTCCTCTTTGAAGAAATCACAGCCTCGCTTTCCGGAGATGCCACGCATTGCTCCAAAAATCGCGTCTGAAGCAATCCTTCAGGAACCGACTTTTCCGTCGCATTGATCTGCCTTCTCTGTTCCGACTGAAATTCCGGCTGAAGATGAAAATGGGACTGTTGCCAGCATTTGGGATCATCGGCCAAACGACGCAACGCCGTGCCATAGGCTTGAAACATGTCGTCGATCATTCCTGAAGGAAAGAGCTCATCCACGGTGTCCCAATCCACGAGCAACCCCTCCTCATCTTCCACGACACATTGGTCCATCCACACCTGCGGCGTCTGGAACGTGCTGTAGGGCACTTTGCCGAAGATGCCGAACCACTCAGGCTTTTCACCCTTCTCATCGAGGTTAAGCACGCTTGTAAAAACCACAGGGAAAGCCGCCGCGCGCATTCCATGGACTTCGGCAAGCCTGCGCAACACCTCCACGCCGCTCACTTGTCCGTGGTCCATGTGTTCACCCATCTGTTTTTGAACGCGGCGAACACGCTCGAGAAAACTCGTTCCTCCTGTCATATTCACTTCAAGCAGGGTGAGTGTCGTAAAATCGCCCACCACATCCCTTACCTGAGGATGAATCGGCATTCGGTTGAAAAGCGGCACGTTGATGGTAAAACGCGAAGACTTGCTCCATGCTGCGATCACCTCGCCATAGAGCGTGAAAAGCGCCATCGAAGTTGTCACGCCCGCGCGCTTGGCGGCTGCCTTCAGCCGATTCCACTCATTCCAAGGGAGCGTCACCCGGCGCCGCACAAATTTGGGGTGCCTGACTGATTCCACATTTTTTGCGAGAGGCAAATCAGGGGCGGGAGGAAGATCGATTATCCGCTTTTCCCAAAACGCGAGCGATTTCCGATACGTTTCGGAAGTTCTCACTGAAACTTCCGCGAGCACATAATCCCGAAAAGAAAACTCCACAGGCGAAAACTCAGTCTCGGGATGGTCGTAAAGCTGTTTCAGTTCCCGGACAAAAATTTGAATGCTCAATGCATCCGTGATCAATGCGTCATTGCTGAAGTGAAGCCGCGTCACGTGATGATCGAGGCGCGACGCACGGACCTGAAAAAGCGGCCATTGGTCCGCGGGCAGAACCTCGTGCGACAGTTCATTGCGCAATTTGAGCAGAGCTGTCTCCCGTGCGGCAGCATCCAGATGGCGCAAATCATGGATGACCATTCGATAGGAAGGAACTTCCTTCAAGATCTTTTGGATGCCTTCTGGTAAAATGACCGCGCGCAACATTTCATGCCTCTCGATCAGCCGCTGTATCGCGCGTTCAAAACGCGGCAGATCCACATTCTCCATATCCACTTCCACATAGGAATGGCAGGACACATTACCCAATTCGAACGAGCTTCCCCTCCCAATCCAATAAGCCTGCTGGACGTCGGTGAGTGGAAAGGGCTCAAAACGGTTTGCCAAATCCAGCTTCGCCGCCGGTAGCGCCGTCAACGACGGGGACCTGTCAGCTTGTTCCTCAATCGCCTTCGACAGAGCGGCGATTGTCGGCGTGTTGAATACCAGTCGC